>OODT01000533.1_pt1 | contig 39923 bp, 36 predicted proteins | sample 1671841 | NCBI WGS metagenome assembly OODT01 (sample SAMN06348198, study PRJEB24527) | human gut metagenome | biome: human gut; feature: ankylosing spondylitis patient; material: feces | host: Homo sapiens | place: China | collected 2015-10 | reverse complement strand
CCGGCTTTTTTCTATTCTTTTTAAATTTGCATTGTTGAGTGAATACGCTGTGGAGCTAAAAACTTCTTATCGAGATGGTCAGCGGAAAGCAGGGTGTTCCTGAGCAGGTGCATTAGCAGGAGCGTTCCGAAGACACTTTGCAGCGTTTGTTAGAGAAAGTAAATCGAGTGCCATTGCACGAAGATTTCCACTTTCGAGTTACAAACGGTCAACGGGCTGAGGTAAAGCGGGCCTGCACCGCGAAGGAATATCTCTGATTTCCGCGTCCGCCTTGCTACAAAGAAGCTTTTTGCTTTACAAGCGTATCACCCCAACAAATACAAATTTATCCCGGCCAATCCGAAAATCTTCCATTCACAATCGCATGCATCATCCTGTCCTTTGCCCCAGGTGTCTCCCTGTTAATCTGCTCCATAAGCTGCCTGGCATATTCTCTTTTTGTCGATCCATCTACCGGGCATGCATTTTTCACAATCTGGATTCCTTGTTCCACTACAAAATTGGCAACTCCTTTTTCCGGAACATACATCATCGGACGAATCACCGTTACTCCGGCTTCAGGCAGAACCGTCATCGGTGGAAATGCATAAAATCTTCCCTCATAGATCAGAGACATGAGAGCGGTCTCTATAAAATCATCTTTATTATGTGCATAGGCTATTTTATTGATTCCAAGCTCAGCTAACCGTTTATACATGGCACCTTTTCTCAGCTTCGCACACAGAGAGCAGGGTCTTATCTCCGGATTTTCCTGAAAGACAATCTCGGCAATCTTTGTGTCCACCTGCTCATATGGGATTTTCAGACTGTCGCAGAAATCTGAAACACCGGTAAAATCCATTCCCTCAAATCCCACATTGCATGTAATCGCAGATAATTCAAAGTTTTTCGGATAAAATCTCTGCAACTGCCTCATCGCATAAAGTAATGTCAGAGAATCCTTTCCTCCTGAGACTCCCACAGCAACTCTGTCTCCGTCTTCCAGCATATGATACTCCTCAATGGCCTGACGAATCAGACTTAATAATTTTTGTTGCTTCACTGCGTATCACCTCAACAATTCTCTTTTCAAAAACCTTCCTTCCGCCTGTGCATCCTCATTTCTCTTCTCTTTTCCGCTGCTTCCCATTCTGCTTTTTCTTCTTCTGACTTGATAGTGAGCCTTGGTATTCTGCATGGTTTATCCTTCTCATCCAGTCCTACCATTGTAAAATAAGCTCGATTAATTGGATAACGCATTCCGTTTGAAAGATGCTCCACATAAGTATCCACCCGCACTTCCATAGAAGAATTTCCGACATAGGTTGCTTTTCCAATGATGACAACCATTTCTCCCTGATATGCACCATGAATGAATCTGAGGTTGTCAACAGAAGCCGTAATGACATTTCCTCTGATATGGCGTTTTGCTACAAGTCCCGCGACTTCGTCCAGCCACTGCATCAGTTGTCCTCCGAACAATCTGCCTGCTGCATTCATATGGTTCGGGCGTACCATATGGACTGTCTCTACCCGCGAATCCGATACGGTTCTTTCTATTTCCCGTTCCATTTCATGTTCTTTTTTTATTTTATTTTCTATTTCTTGTTCCTTTTTTATTTCTTTTTTCATTTCATTCATTTTCGTTCACCTCATAATTTCTGACAGTTTTTATCATATCATTCTTTTCTCTGCTTGTCATGTGATTGTTCCGGTTCCCGTCGGGCAAAATACTCATTACTGCTGACAGTGCCTGGGCCAGACAATATAGCTCAGAAAAATCTGCATTGTACTCTGTACTTTTCTGATATTTTTTATTAAAATAAGTACGTCTGAAAATATTAATTTTCTGATACAAACATTCTTATGAATCACTGAGGATTTTACCATGAATAATTTTAAAATGACTCTTCAATATGACGGAACCCGTTACCTCGGATGGACAAAAAATGAAAAATCAGTAAAAACTGTCAGTTATAAACTGGAGCAGGTTCTTACGCGACTGCTCGGACAGCCTGTAACACTTCATGCGGCCGTCAGAACCGAACCGTGTGTACACGCTTCCTGTCAGGTCTGTTCTTTTGAAGCAGATTTACCATTTTCACCGGAAGTACTGAAAAAGCAGATGAACCAGTATCTTCCCATGGATATCAAAGTACTTTCTCTTTTACCGGTTTCCGGACGTTTCCGTGCGGATCTCGGAATCCGTGCTTATACTTACGAATACAATGTCTGCACGGCTTCGGTTTATGATGTATTCCATTCCAGATATCAGGCTCATTTTTTTCCTGCTCCTGACCTTGCTTTGATGAAGCAGGCTGCTTCCTGTCTGATCGGGAAGCATGATTTTCAATCTTTTTCCCCTGTACGGAAAAAGAAAGGGACAAAAAAAGAACTGCTTTATCTTGATTTTATACAGAATAAAGAACAGCTTTCCTTCCGCCTTACGGCAAATGCGTTTCTTCCTTCCATGCCACAGCTCATTGTCGGCACATTACTGGAAATCGGTCAGGGAAAGCGTTCCCCTGACTGTATTCTTTCTATTTTTGAAGGAAATGAAACTCCCGGAAATTTCTGTCCGTCTGATGGATTATTTCTGACAGAAATCCAATATTGAAAATATGGAATATTTTCCCCGATGCCAAAAAATCCCGCTCCATCAGGAACGGGATTTTTTATGGCTTATTTCTTCTCTCTTACTCTGCCTGCTTTTACTGTACTGTCGCAATATCGATCAGTGTCAGCTTCTTAATATCTGTATTTTCCAGACTGGTGATCAGTGCATGAGCTGTATCGATGGCAGTCAGGACATTCACTCCTGTCTCGATCGCATTTCTGCGGATCACGAATCCATCTTTGGAATGTTCTGCTCCCTGTGCCGGAATATCGATAACCAGATCGATCTTATGTCCAAGGATCAGATCCAGAAGATTCGGTGACTCCTGCTCAATCTTGCGAACCGGAGTTGCTTTCACTCCCGCTTCATTTAAGGCACGTGCAGTTCCGCTTGTAGCGAAGATATGGTATCCGATCTTTTCAAATCTTCTTCCGATCTCTACTGCATCTGCATGATCCTCATCACGAACTGTCATGATCATATTCTTGAATTTTGGAAGTTTGATTCCTGCTCCAAGGAATGCTTTATAAAGAGCTTCATCAAATGTCTTTGCAATACCCAGACACTCTCCTGTGGACTTCATCTCAGGTCCAAGGCTGATATCTGCACCGCGGATCTTCTCAAAGGAGAATACCGGCATCTTGACTGCTACATAATCTGCCTCCGGCTGAAGTCCCGGTGTATAACCAAGTTCTTTGATCTTCTTTCCGATGATCACCTGCGTAGCAAGCGGTACAATCGGGATTCCTGTTACCTTACTGATATACGGAACAGTACGGCTGGAACGCGGATTTACCTCAATTACATATACATCCTCTTCGCCGCATACAATAAACTGGATATTGATCATTCCGATTACATGCAGTGACTTTGCAAGTCTTCTTGTATATTCTGCGATCTTTGCCTTTGCACCGTCCGTCAGGCTCTGTGCCGGATATACCGAAATACTGTCTCCTGAATGGATACCTGCACGCTCGATATGCTCCATGATTCCCGGAATCAGGATATCATCTCCGTCGCATACTGCATCGACCTCGATCTCTTTTCCTTGAAGATATTTATCAACAAGGATCGGATGATCCTGTGCGATCCGGTTGATAATGCCGATAAACTCATCAATATCATTATCATTGATGGCAATCTGCATTCCCTGTCCTCCAAGTACATAGGAAGGACGAACCAGAACCGGATATCCAAGTCTGTTGGCAACCTCTTTTGCTTCCTCAGCCGTAAATACAGTACCACCTGTCGGACGTGGGATCTGACACTCCTCAAGAATCTCATCAAAGAGTTCTCGGTCTTCTGCTTTATCTACATTTTCTGCGGATGTTCCAAGGATCGGAACTCCCATCTTCATCAGTGCTTCTGTCAGCTTGATCGCTGTCTGTCCACCGAACTGGACAACTGCTCCATCCGGCTTCTCAATATCAACGATACTCTCTACATCTTCCGGTGTCAGCGGCTCAAAATACAGCTTATCAGCAATATCAAAGTCTGTACTTACTGTCTCCGGGTTATTATTTACAATGATCGTTTCATATCCTTCTTTTGCAAATGCCCATGTACAATGTACAGAACAGAAGTCAAACTCGATTCCCTGTCCGATACGGATCGGACCTGATCCAAGGACAAGAACTTTCTTCTTCGCATCTGTCTTTTCAACTTCATTCTCACTACCATAAACGGAATAGTAGTATGGAGTCTCTGCCGCGAACTCCGCCGCACAGGTATCTACGATCTTATATGCTGCCACGATACCATTTTCATGACGCATATCATGGATCTCTTGCTCTGTCTTTCCTGTCAGTTCAGCGATCACATTGTCAGGGAACTCAATTCTCTTAGCTTCTTTCAGAAGTTCCGGTGTGAGTTCCTGGGTCTTCAGTGCTGTCTCCATCTCTGTGATGATCGCAAATTTATCAATGAACCACTTGTCAACCTTTGTAATGTTGTGGATCACATCATAATCCACACCTCTTCTGCAGGCCTCCGCAATTCTCCACATACGCATATCATCAACGATCTCCAGTTGCTCCAGGAGTTCGTCATCTGTCAGACCGGTGAAATCATAGGACATCAGACTGTCTACATGTTGCTCCAGTGAACGGATTGCTTTCATCAAAGCTCCTTCAAAGTTATTGCAGATACTCATAACCTCTCCGGTTGCTTTCATCTGAGTCGTAAGAGTTCTCTTTGCACTGATAAACTTATCAAATGGAAGACGCGGAATCTTTACAACTACATAATCAAGCATTGGCTCGAAACTTGCGTAGGTCTTCTTTGTGATTGCATTCTGGATCTCATCCAGATTATATCCAAGAGCGATCTTTGCCGCAACTTTGGCGATCGGGTATCCTGTTGCCTTAGAAGCAAGTGCGGAAGAACGGCTTACACGAGGATTTACCTCGATAACGCAATATTCAAATGTCTCCGGATGAAGAGCATACTGTACGTTACATCCACCTGTAATATTCAGTTCACTGATGATATTCAGTGCGGAGGTACGAAGCATCTGATACTCTTTATCTCCCAGCGTCTGCGATGGAGCTACTACGATACTGTCTCCTGTATGGACACCCACCGGATCAATATTTTCCATATTACATACCGTAATGCAGTTTCCATTTCCGTCACGCATTACCTCATACTCGATCTCTTTCCATCCTGCAATACAGCGTTCTACAAGGACCTGACCTACACGGGAAAGACGAAGTCCGTTCTCAAGGATCTCTACCAACTGATGAGGATCATGGGCAATACCACCGCCACTTCCGCCAAGTGTATAAGCCGGACGGAGAACAACCGGATATCCGATCTCATTTGCAAATGCAAGACCATCTTCCACATTTTCAACAACCAGTGAAGCGGCAACCGGTTCACCGATCTTTTCCATCGTTGCTTTAAACTCAAGACGATCCTCCGCTTTCTTGATCGTCTCAGAAGTTGTTCCGATCAGACGAACCCCATTTTCTTTCAGGAATCCAGCCTCCTCAAGCTCCATGGCAAGGTTCAGTCCTGCCTGTCCTCCCAGAGTAGGAAGTACGCTGTCCGGTTTTTCTTTCTTGATCAACTGCTCAACCACTTCTACTGTCAGAGGTTCAATATATACTCTGTCTGCAATATCCTTATCCGTCATGATCGTAGCCGGATTAGAGTTCAGCAGAACAACTTCGATTCCTTCTTCTTTCAGAGAACGGCACGCCTGGGTTCCTGCATAGTCAAACTCCGCTGCCTGCCCGATGACGATCGGACCCGAACCAATCACTAATACTTTCTTAATACTATTATCTCTTGGCATTATTTCGTCCCTCCCATCATCTCAATGAATCTGTCGAACAGGTATCCTGAATCCTGCGGTCCCGGACAAGCTTCCGGATGGAACTGCACCGTAAAGATATTCTTTCCTACATATGCAAGTCCCTCATTCGTTCCATCATTTACATTCTTAAATGCCGGAACTGCAATCTTTGGATCTACATTCTCATCATCTACTACATAACCATGGTTCTGGGATGAAATATAGACACGTCCGGTCTGAAGATCTTTCACCGGATGATTTCCTCCACGGTGTCCGTATTTCAGCTTATGCGTTGTCGCACCGGTAGCCAGAGCCATTAACTGATGACCCAGACAAATAGCAAAAATCGGGATATCTGTATTGTATAATTTTCTGATTTCCTCAATAATTGATGTGCAGTCTGCCGGATCTCCAGGTCCATTAGAAAGCATGATGCCGTCCGGATTAGAAGAAATAATTTCTTCTGCCGGTGTATGTGCCGGATAAACCGTCACTTCGCATCCACGCCTGTTCAAAGATTTTGCAATATTATTCTTTGCTCCAAGATCAAGAAGTGCAACTTTCTTTCCATTTCCTTCCAATACATATTTTTCGGCACATGTCACCTTTGATACGACATCACCGACCGTATATGCCTTTAACTTCGGTAAGATCTCATCAAGATTATAATTCTCATTCGTCGTGATCATACCGTTCATAGTTCCTTTTTCTCTCAGGATTTTTGTCAGAGCACGTGTATCCACCCCTGCAATTCCCGGAATATCCTGTTCTTTAAGGAAATCCTGAATTGTGCCTTCGCATCTGAAATTGCTCGGCATACGGGACAGTTCTCTCACAATATAGCCGTCAGGCCATGCCTTCCTAGACTCCATGTCCGGTGTGATACCATAGTTACCAATCAGCGGATATGTCATGACAACAGCCTGTCCTGCATAAGAAGGGTCCGTCAACACCTCCAGATAACCTGTCATTGAGGTATTAAATACGATCTCACTGATCATATCCTTCGTCGAACCAATGCTTGTTCCTGTAAACACAGTACCGTCTTCCAAAATAAGAAACGCTTTCATCTGTTCACCCTTTCCCTTCGTAAAATTTATCTTTGCATAGGGAGAATCTGCCACCTGCAGTTTCTCTTACATACTTTGACATAGTAAAGGCACTCTTGGAGTCTTTCGTTCCAGAGCGCCCACTTTCTCAAATTGTAAAAATTATACTACACTTGAGACCATATTTCAACATTATTTTTAATGTATAATTATAAAGATGTTGGGGGCAAAAGCCCCCAACAATGATGCCAACGGATTGTTTCGTGCTACGCACTCCCACAATCCTACCCGCTATTCGCATATCATGGTGCTTACGCCCCACTTTTATGCTCATATCGGGGCGGGTCTCAAGGTCATTCTACCACCAGTGTGCAAGCACACGTGGTTTCAGACCTTTTGACCCTGACATCTTATAAATTTCAGTTTCCGGTGTATTCGAAATACTGCCAATCGACTGTTATTCTGTAATGCTCCGTATATTCTGAATAGCTGTACCGTACCCGGCTGAAGCCATAATATTGTGCCAGCCCCTGGGATGCCTGTGGGAGAAGATTATTGATGATATCCTCTCTCGCCTGTGCATATACATCCGGATTTGAAAATTCACAGGTGAAAGAATCTTCTTTTTTCTGATAACTTTCTTTCATCTTTTCCATTAATGTAGCTGCATCATAACTTTCATAATACATATTGTTCAGTTTAAAATAATTCAGATCGTCTGAATCACAGACCGGATAATCAGTCACCGCTTTTATCGTATGGTTGCGGTACATCTTTTCATCTGAAGTACATAAGTAATCATAATTAATATTATTTCCCGCATTCGTTTCCGGATTTTCTGTCTGGTCATAAATCGGATCTCCCCATGTCGTGTCTATCTGATAATACTTTCCATTGCACTTGACGATATTCCATGCATGGGCTTCATTATTTTCTCCAGCCGTTCCCTCAACATATAAACATTGAATTCCAAGCTTTTCAAGAAGAAGCTGCGTAGAACGTGCATAACCTGCACAGACAGAACGCTTTCCCACCAATGCACTATATATATTCTGGTTATCCGCAGCATTTTTATCATAATCAACCGTATTGACAAGATATTCAAAAACTGCTTTTATTTTGGTATAATCATCTGCATCTTTGTCTATTCCACTCAGGCACTGCCCAACAGCTTCATCAACCTGGTTTTGTCGTACATCTCTTTCCGCTTTGGTACATGTATACCCCGGTGAAATTTCTGTCCTGTTCTCACTTAGATACTTACTTCCACTCCAGCTCCGATCGCACCAGAAAAGAGTCGGCATATCATACATAATATATTCAAATACCTTTTGCAATTTCGTATCATCTGCCGTACTTACATGAATCACCGTCTCCATATCTTCCAGACCTTTAAGTATTTCTTTATAATACTTCTGTTCTTCTGCACTCAGTTTCTGATAATAATACTTTTGTGCCAGCTCTTCGGTCATATCCTGATCTGGATCTGCATTTTTCTTTTCATCCGTACTTTTTTTCTGCTTCTTCTGCTCTTCAAGCTTTTTCTTTTCCGCTTCCTTTTTCTTTTCTTCCTTTTTTCTATAATCCGCAATCTGCCCCATCGGATTTTTTTCTTCCGAAGGTCCCGCAGCAAGATTCATACCTACGCATCCTATCCCCAACAGAAAAAGGATCACACAAGCAAGAATCATTCCTTTGGGAAACAGTCCCTTTTCTTCTCGTCCCTGACCTCTCATCTTTCTCTCCATCTCTTTAGTATCAGCTTCTATCTATCCCAGATATCTGCTTTAAACCAACTCTGCAATCCTTGACACCCCTACATAAATCTCTGAGATCTTATACCAGGTAGAATAATCTACTGTTCCTGTCACCGGAAGTCCGAATACTGACTGGAACTTCTCCACTGCCTGTGCTGTTGCAGGTCCATAGATTCCGTCTGCCTCTACTTTCGGGATTGCCGGATATGCCTCGGATATCACCCGGAGCTGTTCCTGCATCTGCCGCACCTTTTCTCCACTGGCCCCCTGCTCCAGTGTGTATCCGGGCCAGGAAGATGGTATTCCCGAGATCTCCTGAGCTGTATTGATATACATGTCATCACCGTAATAATAACGTAAGATTTCTATCGCTGTCAATCCCTGATCCCCCAGTGCTTTTGACCCCCACTGGGTCAACCAGTTCGGGCAGCTCACTCTCCGCCCATCACAATACTGCGTCAGGATCGGCTGCCGCACATTGGGTCTTGAAAGATAATCAGCAAACAGTTCATCCACAATCACAGAAATCGAATCAAAAATATTTCTCTCAGGAATCCACTTATGGTCAAAGGCAGTGGAGGAAGTGATCGTGAAATCATACCCTTTATTTCTGTACCACTCCGTATAAACCCGGTTCAGAGTAAACGACATGATTGCCAGTACATTCGCCCGGATCGTATTTTCCGGCCAGGTCGCATAAATCTCACTGGATGCAACATTCTTGATATAATCTTTATATTTAACATAATAATTGGTCGCAGTTGAATCTCTTGGTGAACCGTCATGTACCACGATATACTCCGGCACAACCACACGGCTTAAAACAATCTCCCCTGTCTCCATCACCGGTTTGATCTCTGCCTCTGCGATCTTCGGTGGATAGTCTCCATATAACGTATGAGCGGGGATGACGAATACTTGATTCTCTTCCCCGCTCTGATCTGCTGGTTTCATCTGTATGTTCTGTATTGCCTTTACATTTGCAAGAATCTCCGTTCCTGCAATATTGACCGGTTCAAATCCCGGTGCTTTGATACTCAGCGTATATTCCGAATATGGCTGTCTGTCTTCTTCTATATCCAGACTCCACTCCTCCGGTGGTGCTGCAAGTTCGATTGTCTCCGTCTGTCCTGATGAATCTGTCTGTATCTTTTCCAGCGTACTTTCCGGTACTCCGGTATACGAAATAGAAATTTCCGCCCGTTCCACCGGAAATGCATTCACCGAGGAAGTAACATTGATCTGAAGCGTTCCTCTGTCAACTGCTTCTGTCTGCATGGCACGTAACTGGCTCATGATCTGCTCCATGAAATCTATCATCATCTCTATTATATAAACCGGCTTTTCATGATATTCCTGCTAATTTCATAATACCATTCACACCAGTTTCATATTGGTATTTACACGAATTTCATAAGCCACTTTACACCAGCTTCATAATATCATTAAACATCACCACAACCATCAGAACCATCAGAAGTGCAAACCCCGCAAAATGCACCATGCCTTCTTTATCCGGTGATACCCGCTTTCCACGAATTGCCTCAATGATCAGAAATACCAGTCTTCCTCCATCCAGTGCCGGTAGCGGCAGAAGATTCATCACACCGAGATTTGCCGTGATCAGAATCCCGATATTCATCAGATTCAGGATGATCACTGATAACCCGGCCGGTGCTGCCTCCTGATAAACGCCGTCTACTGCACTGACGATTCCCACCGGACCTGACAGGTCTTTCATTCCGACTCTTCCCGTCACAAGCATCCGAAGACTGTCTACTGTATAATCGATCCAGTATTTGACGGTATAAGCACCATATTTCAGGGTTCCAAAAAATCCGGGACGCTCCATCTTACCTCCGGTCACTCCCAGAAGCGGTGCAGTATCTCCTTCTTTCTGTCTCGGCTCCAGCACTGCTGTATGCGTCTTTCCATCCCTCTTATATGTGATCTCAACTTCTTTTTCTTCTGAATGAGTCAGATTATATAAACTGATATCATTCCAGATATGCACAGAGCGACCACCGATCTTCGTGATCACATCGCCTTCTGAAAGTCCCTGTTCCTGGGCTGAATATCCATCTATCACTCCACCGACAACCGGTGTTCTGTATCCAACCCATGCGATCATAATCATACATAAGATCCATGCCAGGATCAGATTAAAAAGCGGCCCTGCAACAATGACTGACATTCTTGCCCAGACAGATTTACTGTTAAAGCTTCCTTCTGATATATCTTCCACATCATCCTCGCCCATCATGCACGCTCCGCCAAAAGGAAGCAGTTTCACGCTGAACTTTGTCTCACCAAACTGCTTTCCGAACAGCGTTGGTCCAAGTCCCAGTGAAAATTCATCCACACGGATTCCATTCGCTTTAGCAAGAAGGAAATGTCCCAGCTCGTGAATGATTATGATTGCACTGAACAGCAGTATCGCTAAAATAATCCCCATATATTACCACCTGTTTTTAATAAATTCATATGTTGCCTGTTCCGTCTTTAGTATTTCTTCTACTGTAGGGGACGGAATATTTTTATGAGCTTCCATGCATGCCTGAATGATCTCCGGGATCTGCAGGTATTTGATCTTTCTGTCTAAGAACATGGCAACTGCCCGTTCATTTGCAGCATTCAGAACAGTCGGGAGAGAACCTCCTGTCCTTCCGGCTTCATAAGCCAGTTTCAGTCCGTAAAATGTCTCCATATCCGGTTTCTCAAATGTGATCTGACTTAAAGCGGCAAAATCCAGTCTGTCTCCCGGAAGAAATCTTCTCTCAGGATAATACAGTGCATACTGGATCGGGAGCTTCATATCCGGTGTGCCAAGCTGTGCGATCACCGCACCATCTTTGTATTCCACCATAGAATGAATGATACTCTGTGGCTGTACGACTACCTGGATCTGATCCACGTCCACTCCGAACAGCCACTTTGCCTCAATCACTTCCAGCCCTTTATTCACCATGGTGGAAGAATCGATCGTGATTTTTCGCCCCATTGCCCAGTTCGGATGCTTCAGGGCATCTTCTACCCGGATATTCTGAAGTTCTTCTCTCTTTTTTCCTCTGAACGGGCCACCTGAGGCAGTCAACAGGATCTTATGCAATGCTTTCTCCTGTCCCCCCTGCAGAGACTGGAAAATGGCACTATGTTCACTGTCCACCGGAAGAATGGAAACGCCCATTTTCTTTGCAAGCGGTATAATGATATGCCCTGCCGTAACTAAAGTTTCTTTATTCGCAAGTGCAATATCCTTTCCTGCCCGGATTGCCTCAATCGTCGGGAGGATTCCGATCATTCCGACGATCGCAGTGACAAGGATCTCCGCTTCAGGTTCTGCTGCCACCGCAAGCAATCCGTCCATTCCACAGAGTACTTTCACATCCAGATCCCGGATCTTTTCTTTCAGTTCCTTTGCCCGCTCCTCTTTCCACACCGCAACAACCTTCGGAGAGAACTCCCGGATCTGCTGTTCTAAAAGTTCTATATTATTTCCGGCAGCCAGTGCCGTTACTTTGATATCCTGATTTGTTCTGACAATTTCCAGTGTCTGCGTTCCAATCGAACCCGTAGAACCCAAAACTGCTATTTTTTTCATGTTCCGTTACACCTCATTTGCTTTTTCTATCCGCTCTTTAAAAAACTTTCCTACAGGAATAATGCGAGATAATAGATGATCGGTGCTGTAAAGATCACACTGTCAAACCGGTCAAGGATTCCGCCATGTCCCGGGATCAGCTTTCCGTAATCTTTGATATTATGGTATCGCTTGATCGCTGATGCTGCCAGGTCTCCAATCTGGGAAATCGCTCCGCCTGCTGCTCCGATGATCGCATATCTGAGTACATCTTCTCCCGCATTTCCCCAGTAATTCACTGCAAGTGCATAGAGAATCCCGATCAGTGCTGCTCCGACGATGCCTCCAATTCCACCTTCTACCGACTTTTTCGGACTTAAAACAGGGGCCATCTTATGCTTTCCGATCAGCATTCCCACACAATAAGCACACGTATCGCATCCCCATGAGCATACAAAGACAAGCCATACTGTAAAAATACCTCCCGGAAGGATTCTCGTCTGATAAATATAGGAAAGCATCACTGCCACATAAAAGACCCCGAAAAAGCCGGCCAGGATCTGCTGTGTATTATACTTAGGATATGCAAATACAAGCACTGCCATCTGACAGATCAGGTATCCCATAAAAAGCATCATAAACCAGTTCAGTGATTCTCCCGGAAGCTGTGGCTTAAAATACAGTAAGGCATAATAACCGACTGCAAATATATATCCCAGGACTCCCGGAGCTTTCTTCTCAATTCCAAATACTTTATAAAGCTCTGTCATTCCGATCAGGCTGATCAGAAGCAGAACCCCGAACAGAAGGCTTCCGCCCGTAATCACCGTGATCAGTGCAATGATCACCAATAGTATTCCACTCAATAACCTCGTCTTAAACATTATTTTTCCTCCTCAACGCCACCAAATCGTCTGTGCCGGTGATTATATTCTTCGATTGCCTTTATCAGCTCTTCTTTCGTAAATGCCGGCCATGGCACATCTGTAAAATAAAATTCTGAGTAAGCAAGCTGCCAGAGCAGATAATTGGACAGTCTCTGCTCCCCGCTTGTACGGATCATCAGATCCGGATCCGGGATATCATGCGTATCCAGATACTCGTTCACTGTCTTCTCTGTAATCGAATCAGGATTTATTTTCCCTTCCCTGCAATCCTCTGCAATCTTCTTAACAGCCCTGGTGATCTCATCCCTGCTTCCATAATTCAAAGCAATCGTAAAATTTAAGCCTCCGTTATTGACTGTTGCCTCTTCCAGCTCTTTGATACGGCTTTTAATATTTTCATCCAGTGGCTCAATATCCCCGATCACCCGGATCTTCATATCATTTTTTGCCGCTGTCTTCAGACAGGTCTTCATATAATTGCGAAGTAATGTCATCAATGCATCTACTTCATTTTTCGGCCGGCTCCAGTTCTCTGTAGAAAACGCATAGACTGTCAGATACTTGATTCCGAGTCGCCATGCTTCCTCACAGATCCGTTCCACATTTTTACTTCCCTGGGCATGACCGTAGTTTCTCGGCATTCCTTTGGATTTTGCCCAACGCCCGTTTCCGTCTAAAATGATCGCAATATGCTGTGGTACATTCATCTATTGCTCCTTTCCTCTTCACCTTACAAAAAATGGAGCCTAAATCATAAGCTCCACTGTTCGTACTGCTCTATAACCGATTAAACCGTCATGATCTCTTTGGATTTTGCCTCGACCATCTTGTCCACCTGTGCAATATACTTATCGGTGATCTTCTGAAGCTCGTCTTCCAGATCCTTGATCTCATCTTCTGAAATTTCCGTTCCTTTCAGCTTCTTAAATGCCACATTTCCGTCACGACGGATATTGCGGACTGCAACCTTTGCTTCTTCCCCTTTTTTCTTTACATCCTTTGCAAGCTCTTTTCTGCGATCCTCTGTCAGCTCAGGGAATACCAGACGGATCGAAGTTCCATCATTTGTCGGGTTGATTCCGATATCAGAAGTAAGGATTGCCTTCTCGATAGCTTTCAGCATGCTTTTTTCCCATGGCTGAATCTGGATCATACGTGCTTCCGGCACAGAGACATTTGCCACCTGCTGGATCGGAGTCGGTGAACCATAATAGTCTACGGCAATCTTATCTAATACATGAGGATTGGCACGTCCTGCACGGATCGTAGCAAGTTCGCCATCCAGATTATTGATCGTCTTTGTCATCTTTACGTCATATGCTGCAATTTTTTCATTCATATCGGAAAATCCTCCTAAACTGTTACTTTTGTTCCTGTAAACTTGCCCTGCATGGTATTCACGATACTGTTCTCTTCATTCAGTCCGAATACCAGCATCGGCATCTTATTTTCAAGACAGAGAATGGATGCTGTCAGATCCACTGCTGCCAGCTTCTGATCGATCACATCCTGAATCGTGATCTCGTCATATTTCACTGCCGCAGGATTCGTCTTCGGATCACTGTCGTAAATACCGTCGATTGCCTTTGCAAGAAGCATTGCATCTGCCTCGATCTCGATGGCACGAAGTACTGCTCCTGTATCTGTAGAGAAATACGGATGTCCTGTTCCGCCTGCAAAGAAGATCACTTTTCCCTCTTCCAGTGCTGCAGTTGCTGCATCCTTGGAAAACAGAGAAGTAAAAGCACCACATACAAACGGTGTAAATACTTCGGTCTTCATTCCTACGTGACGGAAAATATCCGATACATAGATACAGTTCATCACTGTCGCCAGCATTCCGATCTGATCTGCTTTTGTACGGTCGATCGTCTCACTGGTTCTTCCTCTCCAGAAGTTACCTCCGCCGGTCACGATCGCTACCTGGATTCCCTCATCAACAAGCTGCTTTACCTGCTTTGCAACACCGATACACGTTGCCTCGTCAAATCCGGTCTTCTTTTCTCCTGCAAGAGCCTCTCCGCTTAACTTTAACAATACTCTTTTCATATCTGTATAGCTCCTTTATTCTGTATTATTACCTTAATTGGAAGTATAACATAACTTTCCACATTTGTCATTTCTTAAATAATCAGCATGGAAAAAAGCACAGTAATGATTCCACAGATCCCGATTGCCAGTCCGCTCATCGCACCTTCTACTTCCCCGATCTCGATTGCCTTGGACGTTCCCACCGCATGACTGCATGATCCGATCGCAAGTCCTGCTGCCACAGGATCTGATACATGGAAGAGCCGAATCAGGAACGGAGCAATAATACTTCCCAGGATTCCTGTAAAAATAACTGCAACGACCGTGATTGGTACAACTCCACCGCCCGGCTCTGAAATACTCACTGCGATCGGTGTCGTCACTGATTTGGGGAGCAGGGATACTGTCATGCTCTCATCCAGTCCGAACAGTCTGCACATCCCGTATACACTTCCCATGGATGCCGCCGATCCCGCCGTACATCCCACCAGGATCGGGAGCCAGTACTGCTTCAGGATATCCAGCTTTGTATAAATTGCAACTGCAAGGCATGCCGTTGCAGGAGCGAGGAACATATTGATCAATTCTCCTCCAACATTATAAGTATCATATGGAATATCAAACACAAGTAATACACCGACGATCAGTACGATTGCAACGATCAGCGGATTGCAGACCGGAGTCTTCAACTTATGATTTAGTTTTACTCCGATCCAGAATGCCACAATACTCAGTGCCACACCGAAATATGGAGATACCATTAATTCTTTCATGCTTTTTTCCTCCTGTCTTTCCACTTTTTCATCAGACGTACTATAAGCATGACACTGTAAGCCGTCACTGCAAATGTCACAACAGTCGAAATAATGCAGATAAGAATCAGTTGAACTGCCGTGCTTTTCAGTTCATCAAAATAATTGATGATGCTTACTCCCGCAGGTACAAAAAAGAATGCCATATTACTCAGCAGAAAATCTGCTTTCTCCTGTACATGCTCGATCTTCAAAAATCCGGTCAGCAGACAGATCAGTAAAAGAACCATCCCGATCACGCTTGCCGGAAACGAAAATGGCAGATAATGCTCGATCACCAGGCTGATCCAGCAGACGCCAAAAATAACCCCGAACTGCTTCAAAATTTTCATTTTCCTTACCTTCTTCATATATAAAATGTTCCTGCTGCGGATCATTTTCCACAGACACTTCACCTAGGTTACCACTCCGGCAGAATGAAGTCAATAAACGGAACACTGAAATCTGTTCCTCTCTTTTCTACTTTTTTGTAAAATTTTCTAAATGACCCTCATAAAATGATTGACATTTTAGTGTCAATGATTTATGATACAAATGTTTTCACACTTTAAACAACTAAAATTTTACAGTGCGAATGTGATTGTACTTTGGGAGGACATAAAAATGATTATTGTATTAAAGCCAAATACTACAGAAAAAAATATAACCCGCGTTGAAAATCTTGTTAAGAACAGAGGTCTTGACACGCATCTTGTCCGCGGAACAGAAATGACGATCATCGGTTGTATCGGTGATACAACTCTGATCGACCCGAGACTTTTCGAGGTTGACGAATCCGTTGATAAAGTCATGCATGTCCAGGAACCTTACAAGCTTGCCAACAGAGCTTTTCATCCGGAAGATTCGATCATTGATGTTTCCGGTGTTCAGATCGGTGGTGACCACCTGGGACTGATCGCAGGTCCGTGTTCCGTTGAATCTTTTGAGCAAGTTCTTGAAATTGCACAGAAAGCCAAAGCATCCGGAGCCAATCTTCTGCGCGGCGGTGCATTCAAGCCCCGTACAAGCCCTTATTCTTTCCAGGGACTTGGTCTTGAGGGACTGGATATTCTCTGTGCAGTAAAAGAAGAAGTCGGTCTTCCGATCGTAACAGAGCTGATGTCTCCAAAATATCTGGATGTCTTCAATGAGAAAGTCGATCTGATCCAGATCGGAGCAAGAAATATGCAGAACTTCGATCTGTTAAAAGAATTAGGTCAGCTTGACCGCCCGATCCTTTTAAAGAGAGGTCTGAATGCGACCTATGAAGAATGGATCATGTCTGCTGAGTACATCATGGCATCCGGTAATGAAAATGTCATTCTGTGCGAGCGTGGAATCCGTACTTTCGAGACCTATACAAGAAATACATTAGATCTCCAGTGTATTCCTGTACTTCGTAAAAAGACTCATCTGCCGATCATTGTCGATCCAAGCCATGCCGGCGGAAAATGGTGGCTGGTAGAGCCAATGGCAAAAGCAGCGATCGCTGCCGGTGCTGACGGACTCATGATTGAGGTTCACAATAACCCGGAGGCTGCACTTTGCGACGGTGCTCAGTCACTGAAACCGGAAAAATACGATGCCCTTCTGAAGCAGGTCAGCCAGATCGCTACTGTAATCGGAAAATCACTGTAAGGAGTTTCATTAATGGAATTAACTGTAAATTTAGGACCGGATACTTATCCTATTTATATTGAAAACGGAATCCTGCCACAGACCGGAAGTTATATCCGTAAATTCTTCACTGGGAAGAAAATCATGATCATCTCAGATGATCATGTGTTTCCGCTTTATGGAAAGACTGTCCTGGATTCCCTGAAGGACTATGAATGCCATTCTCTTGTCCTTCCGCATGGTGAACCTACGAAAAGTTTTCAGACACTTCCGCAGATTTATTCTGCGATGCTGGATGCCAGACTTACCCGAAGTGACCTGGTCATTGCACTGGGAGGAGGCGTGATCGGCGACCTTGCCGGTTTCGCTGCTTCCAGTTTTCTCCGGGGCGTCAGGCTGGTTCAGATCCCGACTTCCCTTCTTGCCCAGGTAGACTCTTCTGTTGGTGGAAAAGTCGCAGTCGATCTGCCACAGGGGAAAAATCTTGTAGGTGCATTTTTTCATCCAAAAGCAGTCATTATTGACCCGGATGTGCTGAATACGCTCCCCCAGCATTTCATCAGTGACGGTATGGGCGAAGTCATTAAATACGGATGTATCAAAGATAAAGCTCTGTTCGATACTTTAGTCCGCCATACTTCTTTTGAAGACCTGAAGCCGGAACTGACCCGGATCATCGCACGCTGCGTTGATATTAAGCGGATTGTAGTAGAACATGACCAGTTTGATACCGGTGAACGGATGTTGTTGAACTTTGGTCATACACTGGCTCATACGATCGAGCAGTATTATAATTATGAAAGAGAAAGCCATGGGGAGGCAGTCGGAATCGGTATGTATCAGATTACCCGGCTTGCTGAAGAAAAGGGACTGACAACCACAGGTTGTGCCGATGCCATCAAAAAGGCTCTGGATATCTACTGGCTTCCAGATCATTGTGATCTGCCAATGTCGTCTCTTACAGATGCTATTGCTTTAGACAAAAAGAATTTAAATAATCATCTGAATCTGGTTCTTCTCCATACGATCGGTGACAGTTATGTCCGCCCTGACAGTCTTGCATTCTTTGATGGAGCAGGACAGATTTAGACTATGAAAAACCGGATGAATGGTCATTTTTCTGCCATTCATCCGGTTCTTTTTATCATTTTTTATCATTCATCTTTAAACTTTTTACAGATATTTTTTAATTGTCGGGATCAATACATTCATATCATTATCTTCTGCCAGAAGAATTCGGTTTCTTTTACAATACTTTCCATGGATCTTCTTTTCCCTCGGAATGTAAAATACAGCTTAACAGTGAATTTTTTACCATATCGCTGACTGCCTGGTCTGTATAAAAGGCCATATGCGGAGTTACAATAACATTCGGAAATCCCCGCAGGATATACAGATCCTTTTTACTTAAAATGTCCGATTTTCTGTCATAATAATACATACCAAATTCGTCCTCAATCACATCCAGTCCGACTGCTCCGACTTTCTCATTTTCCAAAGCATTGATCAGAGCTTTCGTATCGATCAGGCCGCCTCTTGCAGTATTGATGATCACAACTCCATCTTTCATTTTTGCAAAAGCCGCTGCATCCAGCAGATGTGCATTTTCTGCTTCTAACGGCATATGCAGGGTGAGCAGGTCACATTCTTTGTAAATCGTATCAAGATCTGCATACTGTGCATACTTTTTCACTTCTTCATTTTCATAGGCATCATAAGCGTAAATTCTACACCCGAACCCTGACAGATCACGGATGACCGCCCGTCCGATCCTTCCCGTTCCAAGTACTCCCACGGTAAAATTGTGCAGCTCTCCCCCCTGGATTCCAGGCAGTGAAAAGTCATTGATCTCCGCTCTCTGCATGATCCTCTTCATTTTGCGGATTGCCATCAGCATCAGCATCAGCGTATAGTCTGCCACACATTCCGGTGAGTAGGATACATTGCTGACACTCATTCCGAATTTTTTTGCTGCCTGCAGATCAATATGATCAAATCCAATCGTTCTTGTGGAGATCATTTTTACTCCCAGTTCATGAAATCTTTCCACCAGTTGTGCATCGATCTTTGTTGTGATAATACTCAGATATTCATAACCTTCTGCCAGATGTGCATTTTCCAGCGTCGGTGCATCCTTACAGATTCCAAGCTCCACTCCATATTCTTTTGAAAATTTCTGAAAAAACTCTGCCTCATCAAATTCTCTGTAACTGTAAACAAAAATTTTCATACTTCTCTCTCCTCGTCTCCAATATCATTCTATTTTCTCTTCTATCATTCAATCAGACCATAATGTTCCATTGCAAAGGCGATTCCATCCTCTTCCACCGTCTTCGTTACAAACTCTGCATATGGATCCAGTACCGGATCATGGTTCCCCATTGCAACTGCATGTTCCACAAACTGAAACATGGCAAGATCATTGCTGCTGTCACCAAAAACATAGGCATTTTTCGGATTAATCCCGAACTTTTCCATAATAAACCTGCAGGCCGTTGCTTTCGTATAACCTTTCTGGATCACTTCATAAGTATGACTGCCCCGATCCAGTGCCTCCAGCTCTCCTTTGGTATACTCTAAAAAAGACTTCAGATCGCTGCGTTCATCCTCATAAAGGAAAATCTTATCATAAATAAAATCTCCCTTTTCAATGGACTGCTCCATTCCCATTCCTCTTCGGTGAAAATATCTTCTGGAACTCTCCAGTCCGTCAAACCGGCTCATCCTCTCAGGATAATAAACATCTTCCTGCCCTTCTGCAACTACCCCCAAATTACACTCCGTCGCTTTTTTCAGGATTTCCCTTCCACGCTTTTTTTCGATTGAACTTGAAAAAAGGACTTCATCCTGATAAGTAAGATACGTTCCGCATCCGCATAGATATCCGTCAAACTTCAGTCTGCGGATCTCCGGCGGAATACTGCAGATCGTCCTGCCAGTATTGATAAAAAGAAGATGTCCTGCCTGCTGTGCCGCTTTCATTGCATTGATCGCACTGACAGGAACTTCCTTTGTAATCTCGCTGAGTACGGTTCCGTCTATATCAAAAAATAATACTGCTCTGTCCAATTTCTTTTTTCTCCTTCTGTCCGTCCGGCTGATCCGGTGGAACTACTCCGGGTAATTAACTCCAACTTTTTCGGAATCCATTTCCCTATTCTTATAGATGTCGGGGTCAAAAGCCCCCGACTTTGATGCCTACGGATTGCTCCGTGCTACGCACTCCCACAATCCTACCCTGGCATCTTCTTATAGATTTTAGCACTTTTTCCCACTAAAGCATAGAGATTCCTGGATTTTTAAAGAAAAAAGCAGCATCCCCGGACTTTGATCAATCCCGGTCTGCTGCCAACTTTCATTTTATCAGTTTTATTTTCCCGCTGCACTCAGATTCATCTTTCTAAATACAACTACCAGTACTTTACCGATGGCAAGTACCAGGATCGCTGCCGCGATTGCTTCAGGAATCCCCGATGCCATTACCGTTCCCATCACCAGACCAAATACGGCACTGATCGCTACTTCTTTTGCCTCGGCATACTGCTGTGCAAATAAGACGTAAATACTTCCCATTACGATGATCGTATGAAAAATAGACCCTACAAATCCAACAATCGGAAGTGCGATCACTTCATTCACCTTTACCTTTCTGAATAAGATCCACAACCATCCGGCTGCGACACCAAGTAAGATCCGGCATCCAACCGCCACCCATAATGCCTTGAATGCTCCCGGAATACCGGTTGTACTCATAAACGGTGAAAATGCAAAGGATAAAAGAGTCGGTGTCATTGTATTGCTGACAACCGAACAGATACCGAATACACCTCCAAGAATTGCTCCGGCAGATGGTCCTAAAAGGATTGCTCCAAGGATGACCGGAATATGGACTGTTGTTGCCTTGATCACCGGAAGCTGAATCATGCCCAGCGGAGTATTCGCAAGGACAATGATGATTGCTGCCATAAGTGCAACACTGACCAACCAACGAGTATCATGCTTTTTCGTCTTCATTTTTCTCCTCCTGTTATCGTTCTCATTCCCTGAGATACAATACATTTATGTGTCGGTTTATTATAGCATTGCATTTTCCTCCAGACAAGCAGAATTTGCCTTTTCCAGTCATGCTGCAATCCATTTTTACATATATTTTTACTAATGAAACCTTTCGGGGTAAACCGATGAAACCTTCTTTTTCTTCAAGGCTCAAAGATTTTTTGCAAGGTGCTTTTTCTCCTGTCAGACTTGGACTTCTCCTTCTCATTGCTTCCTATTTTGCCGGAACAGGAATCGGCTGGCTTTCCCGCCATCCGTCTTTTTTCTCCTTCTTTCCATGGAATATGGAGTCCTCCGTTTCTTCCCCGGCCGATACTTCTTCAACCGATACTTCCTCGACTGATACTCCGGTCAGTACCGGCCTGACTTCTTTAAGCTGTGCCATTCCCTCCCTGACTGCACCTTCCGAGGGAAACTGGGGACTTAGTTTTCAGCAAGACGGACAGCTTCCCACCGGAAATGCCACCATTGAATCCCTCAAAAAATATGACGCATACTATGCAAAAGATACGGATGAAAAAGTTATTTTCCTGACTTTTGACGCAGGATATGAAAATGGAAATACACCCGCCATCTTAGATGCACTCAAAAAGCATCAGGTCAAAGCAACCTTTTTTGTTGTCGGCACTTACATAGAATCCGAACCGGAACTCATCCAGCGTATGACAGACGAAGGGCATACCGTTGGAAACCATACCTGGCATCATCCAGATATGTCAAAGATCGCCTCGCTTGATACATTCAGGAAAGAGCTGGAGGATGTAGAAACTGCCTATAAAAATGTAACCGGAAAAGAAATGACGAAATACTACCGTCCTCCACAGGGAAAATACAGTGAATCCAATCTGCAGATGGCAAAAGAACTTGGCTATAAAAGCTTTTTCTGGAGTCTCGCCTATGTAGACTGGTATCAGGATCAACAGCCTTCCAAAGAAGAGGCCTTTGAAAAACTGCTGAACCGGATTCATCCCGGAGCATTGGTTCTTCTGCACAGCACCTCTGCAACCAATGCACAGATCCTCGATGAACTTCTGACCCGATGGGAAGAAATGGGGTATCAGATTCTTCCACTTCAGGATCTTGTAAAATCTTAAGGTACTGTACAGTGGTTTCCTGGATAATACCCGGCTATGCAGATGAGCTGCTGGCAGCTTCTCCTGCATAGCCGAGCATAAAAAACCTGCCGGACATTTTTCTCTGTCCGGCAGGTTTTCTCTTATCTCTGGCTGTCTGCTTTTTCTTTTCACGGAATCTTACAGCAGATTCTTTCTCAGTTCTTCTCCACTCTTTGCACTTAAATATGCAGGAGCAATATCAAAAACGGTCTTGCATCCTGACTGTCCTTCTTTGGCAAGTCTGTATGCTGCCCTTGCATATGCAATCAGTACAGAAGAAGTAAATTCCGGGTTGGAATCCAACTTCAGACTGTATTCGATCAGATGACTGTTCTCCTGATTCCAGCCTGTCTTTCCGCTGCGGAGTACAAATCCACCATGCGGGATTCCACTGTGGTTCGCCTTCAGTTCTTCCTCACTGATAAAATGTACTGTTGTATCATAATCGGAGAAATAGTTCGGCATGGTCTTGATCTCTTCTTCAACCTTTGCAGAATCTGCTCCCTCTTCCAGTACTACGAAACACTCTCTTGTATGCTTCTGTCTTGTTGTAAGTTCCGGATTTTCTCCATTTCTTACTGCCTCAAGAGCCGCCTCTACAGGGATCGTATACTGCTTTCCATCTTTTACACCTTCTACTCTGCGGATTGCATCAGAATGTCCCTGGCTGACACCTTTTCCCCAGAATGTATAATCTTTTCCATCCGGAAGGATTGCATTGGCATATAATCTGTTCAGTGAGAACATTCCCGGATCCCAGCCTACGGAAATGATTCCTACATTGCCGCCCTCTTTTGCTGCTGCATCTACATTTCCAAAATGCTCAGGAATCCTTGCATGTGTATCAAAGCTGTCGATCACATTGAAAAGCTTTGCATACTTCGGAGTCTGTTCTGGAAGATCTGTCGCACTTCCTCCACAAAGGATCATAACATCAATCTTGTCCTTCCATGCTTCTACATCCTCTACTCTGCACACTGCTGCTCCCTCTGTCAGGATCTTCACTGTTACAGGATCTCTTCTCGTAAAGACTGCTGCCAATTCCATATCTTCATTCTGTCTGATCGCACATTCTACGCCTTTTCCAAGATTTCCATAACCTAAAATACCAATCTTAATACTCATTTTTTTCTCCTTTTCACGCCACCTGCAAGATGTTGTCAGAAGCACTTTACCATGTTTCCAACGTTTTAATTATACATTTTATGAGAACGATTTTCAACGGATTCTTTTGGTTATTATAATTCTTTTACATCCTCTGTATGAAAGCAGGAAATAACCTCCATAAATTCCCACGATCATCGCCGCACAGATCAGCAATGCCGGAATGATTGCTTTTATATCATAAATACTGAGCAGTTCAATACATACCTGGATACCAAAAATGGAATGGATCATGGCAAGGAGCAACGGGAAAGCAAAAAAGACTGCCATCTGTAAAAATAATGTATGCCCAAGCTCTTTTTCACTGACTCCCAGTTGTTGTAAAATCCGATATTTTTCTCTTCCGTCAATGGCATCGGACAGTTCTTTCAATGCAAGGAGTGCTGCCCCGCTGATGACAAATACCAGACCAAGATAAATTGCCACAAAAATCACAACTCCACTGGACCCGATACTTTCATCATAGATCTCCGACTGCGTACTGACAGAAAGCAGCTCATCTTCCGTAAACTCTTTCTGATATCGAAATTCATCACTGTCCATATAATTTCTGAACTCTTTTGTATCATATTTGGGGGAATAATCGGCAAGCAGATAAGAAGCATGTCTGCTTTCTTTGGGAAAAGATATTGTATCCGGTACGATCACTACCCCCATATTCTGGTCTGAATACGACATCATCAGATACGTTTCCTGGCATTTTTCCTCTGCTGCATCAAGTACCTGTCCCTGAATCGTAAGCCGGACCTTTTCTTTTAATCCTTTGTTAAAATACTTTTTGGAAAATTCTGTTGTTGCACTCACCGCATAGCCGGCTGCTCCAAGGTGGACTTTTTTATAACCGTACAGTTCTGCTGCCCGGTTGTAGTCACTTTCATGGATCAGTTCTACTTCAGAATCCAGAAATTCCTCGAATCCCTGCTGCGTCTTCAGCAGTTCTTCCCCTGCACTTCCCATCAGATCTTTCATGGTAACTTCTCTGGTTTCATAAGTATAAAATTCATGGCAGTCCTGGAAGGCAGAAAAATCAAATTCTGATTTTTCCAGTACATCCCTGACCGTTTTTCCATCCGTTGTCCATTTTTCCATACTGACTGAAATTCCGGCTACCTTCTTCACCTGCTTCGCCTTATAATCTTTCAGGGCAAAGGCACTGGAGAGAATACAAATGGTAGCAAAAAGCAACAGACAAATGATCGTTCCTGCCGCCACGGAAGTATTGACCTGGCTTCGTATCTCGCTGAAAGCAAAAGAATTCAGTCTTTTATAATAAATCCCGGAACACTTTTTCATGATCTGAAACAAAGCACCACTGACGGACCAAAAGACCAGAAATGTTCCTACAATTCCAAGCAGGATCTGTATCATGACCTCAGCCTCTGTATCCAGTTGTCCGGCAGTAACATTATAATATGCTGTTCCCAGCATGATACACGCTGCTACAAATATAATACAGCAGATGACCGGATTTTTCAGATGGACCTTTTCGTTCTTTTTCTTCGATAATAGCAGATCGATCAGCCTGGTCTTCATAATCAGAACTGTATCCATCAGAATCACGATCACATAAATGATCACGAAATACAAAATCGTCTTCCCAATCGCCGGAATGGATACCGTAAAGACAAATCTGCCCATATCTGCTTCAAACATATGTGCCACCAGCAGTGACATAAACTGGCTCAGTCCGATTCCTAAAAGAAGTCCTGCAGTCAGCGAGACTGCTCCGACCAAGAGCGTCTCACCGAAAAGAATCTTTGCAATATCGCCTTTTTTCATTCCAAGTATCAGATAAATTCCAAATTCCCGGTTTCTTTTTTTCATCAGAAAGCGGTTGGCATACACAATCAGAAATCCAAGGATCAGGGATACAACAATACTCATGCTTGAAATTGCCCACACCATCTGATCGATGGAATCTGACTTTGTCCTGGACACCTCCAGCATCGAAGACTGCCCTTCGATCGCATTGAATACATAAAAGATACAGACACCCAGTACCAGTGTAAAAAAGTAGATTGCATAATCTTTGATACTTTTCCTGATATTTTTGATCGACAGTCTAATCAGCATAATTCATGTCACCTCCGAGAAGTGAAATGACATCCATGATCTGTTCAAAGAAACTTCTCCGTTCTTCTGTTCCTTTTAACAGTTCGTGAAATACCTTTCCGTCTTTAATAAAAATAACCCTCCGGGCATAACTGGCGGTATAGGCATCATGCGTCACCATCAGGATCGCTGTATGCTCTGTTTCATTTAAAAGCTTCAGACTTTCCAGCAGGTCTTTGGAACTTTTACTGTCCAATGCTCCGGTCGGCTCATCCGCAAGGATCAGGCTTGGATGTGTGATGATTGCCCGTGCTGCGGCAACTCTCTGCTTCTGACCACCTGACAACTGATACGGATACTTTTCAAGCACTTCTCTGATCCCGAGCTTCTGTGCCACTGCCTCTATTTTCTCTTTTATTTTATCATGCGGACACTTTTGGATCTGCAATGCCAGTGCGATATTATCAAAAGCTGTCAGTGTATCCAGCAGATTAAATTCCTGAAAAATAAATCCCAGGCGGTTTCTGCGGAAATCTGCAAGTTCTCCCTTTTTCAACTCCGATGTGCAGACTCCGTCGATCCAGACCTTTCCTCCTGTGGGGCGGTCGATTGTAGAAATGCAGTTCAAAAGTGTCGTCTTTCCTGATCCCGAAGCCCCCATGATCGCTGTAAATTCTCCCTGCTCCACAGTCAGGGAAATATCATTTAATGCCTTGGTCAGACTGGTTTTATTTCCATAATATTTTACCAGATGTTCCATCTTCAGAAGTTCACTCATTTTATCTTCTCCTTTCTGCCTGTTACCGCCATTGTAGCTTCTCCCGGTAAAATGAGCCATTGATTTTGCTGACAAAACCTTACACTTCTGTAAGATTCCCTTTTCTTCAGATTTTAAAAACCGACAGGGACATCCGCTTCTCTCTCCCGGAATAAAATTCCGATCCTTGTATACTTTCCCGGTTCTGATTCAGCCAGAATCTTATGTCCCAGTTCCTCGCATAATCTCCTGCAGATATACAGTCCCATTCCTGTAGAACTGCTTTTCCTTCCATTGTCGCCTGTAAATGATTTTTCAAAAATTCTCGGCAGATCCTTTTCTGTGATCCCGATTCCGTTATCTTCTATCCAAAGCCAGATACCGGCTTCTCCGGAGCTGTTCTCCGAGGACTGTACTTTTTTTGTAAAAATCCTGATTTTTCTTTCGTCTTCCGCGGCATATTTGACCGCATTGCTTAAAATCTGACCGAGCATAAACTGAAGCCACTTACGATCCGTATACACCTTCTCGTCTCTCAGTTCAACCAGAACAGAAAAGCCATTCAGGATCAGACTGTCCTTATTGTCCCTGACGGTACTCTGTACAATCTCTTTTAAGCCATAACCTCCGATACAATAATCTTTCTCCGGTACTTCGCCTCGCAGATAATACAGAACCTGCTCCACGTAACTCTCAATCCTTCTGATCTGCTCTTTCATTCTCCGTTCCATATCTTCCCGGTGATTGAACAAAATCAGATTTGTACTTGCGATCGGAATCTTGATCTCATGGATCCAGGTCTCAATATAACGTTTAAATTCTCCATTTTTCCTGATCTGCTGCTCTACTGTATCTGTCATGGAATGTTCCATTTCCTGGATCACCCTACAGAGGATCTGTCCCTCCAGGAATTCCGGTTCATCCAGTAATTCCGTCAGCAGATATTTTTCTTCAAGCTGCGACAGATTTTCTTCCACTTTTTTATAGAATTTTCTTTTTCTCAGGAAATCGTATCCAAAAATCACTCCGATACTCCCGGTCAGCCAAAAAAAAGCAAATCCCTGTAGTGCCACCGGACTTGCGAACAACCATAGGACCGCCTCCACCACACCCTCTGCCAGCAGTCCCAGCAAAAGATGAAGCCTGTGATCCTTTAAATATTTTTTTAAACTCATAATAGCAGATACCCCTGTCCCCGTCTCGTCTCTATCTTATTCTCCAAACCGATCTGTGCAAGACGCTTTCTCAGACGGTTGATATTGACTGTTAGTGTATTATCATCAACAAATTCGCTCATATCCCACAGATGATCCATCAGCTCATCCCTTGAAACGATCTGCCCCTTCCTGCTCATCAGGCAATGCAGGATTGCCAGTTCATTTTTCGATAATACTACTTCATCTCCGTGATAAGAAACCGTACTTCTCAGCAGGTTAAGACGGAGTTCTTCATCCTGCAGTTCTTCCTGAACTGCTTCACCCTCTGCCTTTTCTCCCCGGACAGAAGATGCCCTTTGCTCCGACTGTCTGCCGGTCTGCTCCGTTCTCCGTAAGATCGTTTCAATCCGCAAAAGCAGGATGGTTGGATTGTAGGGTTTTGTCACATAATCATCTGCCCCACTGCTGCGGCTCATGATCTCTTCTACTTCCCCGTCTTTGCTGGTCAGCATGATGACAGGAACATCCGATTTTTCCCTGATCTGACGCAGAATATACTGCCCGTTTGCTCCGGGCAGTATGATATCAAGAAGAACCAGATCCGGACGGATCTGCCTGACCTGGGCAGCCGCATCAGTAAAGTCAGAAAGGATCTCTGCCTGATATCCACTGTCGTTTAACAAGATTTCCAGTTCTTCCCTGAGTATTTTATCATCTTCTATAATTACTATTTTCTTCATATTTTTCCCTTAAAATTTTCCACCACCGCCACCATGGCTTGTTCCTGAAGACGACGTATGCGTACTTGATCCGGAAGATCCTGAATTGTTCTTCGGCCTCGCACTTTTGCTTGTTCTGGTATACAGGAAATGATCCTGCCGTCTTGTCACCTGAATACTTCCCGCTCTGACATAGTTTTCTGCCGAACGCTGCATTTTTACACTTTTCAGACTTCTTCTCATACCTTCCACGATCAGCAGTGCGATCACAACGCCACTTCCAAGTGCGATCAGCAGATTTTTCAACCAGGGATACGCACCTTTAGGCATATGATCTCCGTCATATGCATTCCCGGTTTTCGCCTGCGTAAGAAATTCATCGCACAGATTTGCATAAGTCTCAAATGCATCCAGGTATTCTCCAGCACTCAAATAAGGCAGGAACTGATCCGATATGTAATCAAGACCAGCATCCGTGATCGCTCTGATCCCGAATCCCGTGGTCGTAATATGCCAGTCTCTTGCCTCCATGCTGACAAGCAGAAGGATACCGCTTTTGTCTGTGCCAATTCCATAGCCATTATAATCATAAAAATCATCTGCATAATCCTGTGCAGACTTTCCATCCAGACTGTTCACCGTCACAACCACCACATCTGCCTGCTGCCGCTCACTGATCTCATCCAGTCTTGCTTCCAGTTCTTCCTCTTCCAGTTCACTGAGAAGATCCGCACGGTCTACCAGCCGTGGGAGCTGCCTCGTTTCCGGTATGACATTTTCCTCTGCTGCTGCAGAAAACCGGATCATCAGCATACTCACAAGACATACAAGCAGAGTACAGAGAAGCAGGATTCGTCTATTCGATCTTGTTCTGTTCATATTCCACACTCCTCCTACAACATCCACAACAGGGATAAGATACTAAATGCTGCTACACTGATTCCTGCTGTCAGCCCCACAAACCAGCGGACATAGGCTCCTTTATCTGTCGGCAGATTTCCTACGAATTTTCCGGTCTGTCCGTTCATGGCAAACCGATATTTCTTTCCCTGCCAGGTAGTATTTAAGATCCATACCGGATAAAGTGCATACTTTACCCTGCTATTTTCCAACCGGACATTGGAATTTTCTACCACCACACCGCTGTATCCCTTTACCGTGGCACGAAAAGCATCCTCTGTACTCTGTCTGATCCTGCGGTTCGCATGGCCGATACTTTCTTCTGCATTCACATCATACTTATCAGCCAGATAGCCTGCCAGATATGCCGTCTGAAAATCCACCGCATCCTTAAAATCATACGGTTCGATGGATTCCATCAGATCATCTTCCATCTTGGAAGAACCATCCACCGGAACCCGTTCAAACCCGATCCGTCCCCCTCGTAAAATAGAATAGTAACTGGTCTGGGTATAATTATAATCCGAATCACTCCATGTCCGCACAGTCGTTCCTTTATAACGGATATCTGCTTCTGCATCCGCATCAAATAACCAGAATGGAACATAGATCCCTTTGATCTCATCAATATGATTCTCACTGCGGAATACTTTCGGAAGGAGCGGCTTTCCATTCAGATGGCTTTTAAACCGTTCCTTTGCCGCAGCCTTATCCAGCTTGAACGGAATCACGTAATCCGGTCTCAGATCTCCCTGGAACTGTCCTTTCATTACAACAGGATTATCACAGTACGGGCATTTTGTGGCAGCCTGATTCTCATCTGCTATGATCTCACCACCACAGGATTCGCAATGGTAAACCCTCATCTTTGAGGTCTCTTCTTCTCCCCACTGACTTCCGGCATCTTCCTGCCACTGCATCTGATCTTCCTTCTGCTTTTCCTGCTTCAGTTCCTCATCATACTTCTTCAGCGTCTCAATTTCAAACTCTGTATCACAGTACGGGCATTTCATTTTCTGTGCAGTACTGTTAAACTCTACAGCTCCTCCACAACACGGACACTTATATTGTATCAACTCACTCATTTATCTTTCTTCCTTTTTATCCGACGATATCATTTGCATCAAATGGATCTCCGCATTCCGGGCAGAATTTCGGTGGATTCTTCGGATCTTCCGGTTTCCATCCACACTTGTCGCACTGGTACACAGGAGTTCCTTTCGGACGGGGTTTTCCACACTCTGTGCAGAATTTTCCTTTATTTTCCGCACCGCAGCTACAGATCCATCCCTCCTGTGGTCTTTCCTTTCCACACTCCTGACAGAACTTCCAGTCTTTCATATTCACAGCTCCACAGGCACAGATCCACTTTCCTGCTGCTTCTTTCTCACCGCCCTTGCCAGGTGCTGTCATATGCGGCTGGCTGCTGACATTCTGCTGGTTCTGTCCTGCATTGTGCTGAGCCATCTCAGCTCCCATCTGATACAGATTCTGAGCATTCATTCCTCCATTTTGTGCTGCCATTCCCATTCCCATAAATCCGGTCATGGCTCCTGCGGAATTGCCTGCTGCCGTCTTCATTGCACCGGCCTGAGCCTCTGTCAGAGTTGCTGCTGCCATCATCGGATCACGCAGGATCGCAGTCTTCTGTGCCTGCTTGATCATCTCAGCATCCTCTTTCGGCAGATCGATCGTTCCAATGGCAACGGATACGACCGTAATTCCTCTCGTATTTGCCCATTTTCCTGTCAGTGCCTCATTCATCGCATCACACAGCTCTGTTACATGTCCTGGAAGTGCATTGGGACGGATCTCCAGATCTGAAATTTTTGCAAATGCCGGCTGCAATGCACTGATAAATTCCGTCTTAAGCTGATGATCCAGCTCTTCTCTTCTGTATTCCTGCTCTATATTTCCACATACATTTGCGTAGAACAGAAGCGGATTTGATATCCTGTAGGAATAAACTCCGCTGCACCGCACTGATACATCTACGTCCAGACCGATATTTCTGTCTACTACACGGAACGGAACCGGATTCGGCGTTCCGAACTTATTGTCGATCAGTTCCTTTGTATTTATATAGTAGATTCTCTGATCTTTTCCGGTGTCTCCTCCATATGTAAAACGCTTGCCGATCACATCAAATACCTGATCCAGTGATGATCCAAGATTTCCTGAAAAGATCGTCGGTTCCGTCGATGCATCATAAGTATACTCTCCCGGTTCCGCACATACTTCTACAATCTTTCCCTGCTCCACGATCAAAGCACACTGTCCGTCTGCCACTGCAATTCCCGACCCACTTGTGATAAGATTATCACTTCCTTTTTTATTTGCCGAACGGCTGCCGATCCGCTTCTGTCCTTTTACCGCAAGAACATCCGCATCCAGTGATTCACAGATAAAAAACTCCTTCCACTGATCTGCCATTGTTCCGCCAACCGCACTGATTGCTGCCCTGATAAGTCCCATATTCCTTCCTCCTTTGAGCTTTTATGTTATTTCCTATTGTATCAAATTCTGCTCGAAAATACTACTATTGATATCATAGCGTTTATGCAGCAAAAAGAAACTGTATACAAAGTTATTCCCTGTATACAGCCTCTCCTGCTTTCTGCTGCATTTTCTCTGTTTTTTATGATTTTCTCTGCCGGGTTGCCTTTTTCCGGTATGCCAAGACACCGGTTCCTGCTGCCAGTATCATCAGGACTGCCCATCCCGAAAGTATATCTTCATCTCCGGTTTTAGCAGATCTTACTTTTTTTACAACGGCCTGCGTTCTTTTCTCCGGCTGCTGATATTTATTTTCAAAAACCGGCTCGCTCTTATTTCCTTCACTGTCAAAATAGACTGTCACGGTTTCCAGTGACTCCATTTTTTCATCCCACATTACATAGACATCTACATAATAGACCTCGGAATCATAAGTCCAGTCTGCTTTTGTCCCGCTCTCCTGCTTTAAAATATAACTGTATACCCCCGGCTGGGTATAATGAAGAAGAAATGTTCCCGTTCCAGCTCCTTCAACCGTCAGCTTTCTTTCCTGGTTGTCTGAAGCTCCCTGTTCTTTCAGTGTATACGTAAATACTTCTTTTTCCGGTGCTGTTCCACTGACTTTTGTCTGTACATTGACCTCGGCACTGCCGCCTTCTTCCGCTGCATAGATTGTGCAGGCTCCAATCACTGTCATCATCAGAACACTCGTCATTGCTACGAACATATTCCAGAAACTTTTCTTTCTTTTCACTCTGTTTCACTTCCTTCCACTGTATTTTCCTTTATCACTTTGCAGATCAGAAGATGACGGCCATTTGTATTTCCTGAAGAACAGGTAGATAATGCTATCATCTGATCTTCCACCGTCAGCCGCTGCCCCCGTGTATGGACTGCCAGTTCGTAAATGTGCCGGATCAGCTCTTCTTTTTCTTCTTTCTCTTTCCAGTCTGTCCGGTATACATATTTATCATACGCATCTGCCTTCAGGATTGCGACCGTCTCCAGCTTCAGGATCCTGCCTTCCACGTAAAGTGTCCCGGTTGTATTTTTTTCAAAGAAAGAAACATCGGTATATAAATCAATATCCCCGAACATTTTTCTGCCCTGCATATGGTGTCCCATAATCACAGTATAGAAATCATGAAAGTTTCTGTCAGATTTTGCATCAAGAAAAATACTTCCTGCCACCGATTGATTTCCAAGCACATCCTTTTCCAGATACTCAAAATTATCTGTTCCCTGTACAACCGGATAATCTATTTTCGTATGATCCAGTGTAAGCCATCCACATACATCCGGATTCATTGCTTTCAGTTCCTGAAAACTGTAACTTAATTCCTCTTCATTTGCAGGTTTATACCGGATCAGATCCTCCCTTACCTGATCCGGTTCCTTTAATATGCTCCAGTTATCCCACAGTGCATATCCTGAATAGGCAATGCAGCAGAAAAACACGATCGCTGCCAGACCATTTACCAGGTAGTGGAAGATCTGCGTCAGACAATACTCTGCCTTACGCTCCATAGATCATCCTCTTTTTCTGCGGAAAAATACAACGCCTCCTGCGATTGCTGCAAGGAAGAGAACAGCAAATGGAAGAATCTCCAGTGCGATTCCTGTCGGTGACGGCACAGTCTTTGTATTTGTATAGTCTACTGTATTTTCACCATCCATCCGGATTGTACCTTCTGCTGTATCACTGGTCTGATTTGCTTCTTTATTTACACTTACCTCGGTCTTCTGATAACCTTTTTTATCAGTCTCAACAACCGTGTAGGATGCATTTTCAGGAAGATTCTTAACTACAAAGGTTTCGCCATGTCTTAATGTAAATTCTGTCTCTGTTCCATTGGTGATCGTTTTTCCGGCAACGTTAGTGGAATATGTTCCGTCAATTCCTGTGATCGTTACTTTAAATGTAAAGTCATCATTTTTGTTGGCTGCACCGCCTCCGACTTTTTTAGAAACCGTAAGTGTCTTATTTGCAGCCGCATTATTCTCGAATGTTGCTCCATCTAACTTATTTTCACCCTGTGCTGTACTGACACCATTGATCTTCAGTCCTTCAAAATTATCCTTCCACACTACCTGTACTATAATTTCATACGTTGCCGTATCATAAGAAATATTCGGATTTATTCCTGCATTTTCTGACAGGGTAAAATGATACGTTCCCGGTGTCGTAAAAGAAATTCCGTTAAATAAATCTACATACGATTTCGTTGCAGAACTTGTATTTCCTCCTGCCGCACTGGTTTTCCACTGTGCTGACAGAGTTGTATCAACTGCCGTTCCTTCACTCATAAGCTGATTCATATACTGTGGAGCTGCAGGTACGTTGGTTGAAACTGCCTCCACACTGTCATAGGTTAACTGAAATGTAAATTCTTCCCCATCTTTCAGAAGTCCATTTTCTGCCGCAGTCCAGGTTTTTGTGAGTACTGCACTCGTATCATTTGCAGTTACCGATACAGACATTGCATCTGTCTGTGCGTCTGCTGCAAATACAGACCCTGTCATTCCAAGGAGCATTGTTCCTGACAGCAGTGCTGCTGCCAGCTTTTTCATTTTATTCTTCATTTTTCACCTTAGCATAAAACCTTCAGAAGCAAAAAGCTTATGCATTTCCTTTCTTTTTATTTTTATTGGATCCATTAGATTTTTCTACCTAATATTATGTTGTGGACAACCTCCCAACTATGATAGATGATCGTTGACGGCTTCCGGATCTTCCTGCTTCTTCAGCATGATCCCGCCAAAAACCATGGATTCCCTTCTATAGATTTCTTCTGCGGATCAGCGTAACCACAATGCCTTTGATCTGCTTCCGCAAGATCGGTCCATAACTTCTGCTGTCCTCCGTTGAGGAAGGATCATCCGCCAGAATATAATATTCCCCTTTTCCAAGCGATTGTTCTTCCGTACCATTTGCAGGTCCTTTTTCATAAAATACTTCTGTATCAGCCTGCGTATATCCATTGATCACCAGTTCACCTTCCTCTGTGATCTGCACAGTTTCTTCCGGCACCGCCGCAATTCTTCCAATATGCAGAAGTCCGTCTGCCTGATAAACAACCATATCTCCTGCTTTATATTCTGTATGCAGGCGGTAATACATCAGAATATCCCCGTCACATGCTGCCGGTTTCATTGCTGAACCATACACCCGGGTAAATCCAAATATGACCCACCCTGTAACAAATACAAAAATGATAAGGAATACCGCTTTGAAAAAATCTGATCTTCGAAGTTTTTTTAATTTTTCCTTGTCCATCTTTCCTGCTCTGTCTTTCTAAAAAAACTTTTTCTTTCTGTCTTTTCTTCTCCTGCCTGTGATTCTGCTGCCCAGCAGTCCTGCCAGTGCAGTTCCTCCCATCAGCCAGTATGGCACACTCAGCAATTCTGCACCTGTCGGTGGCTGTGCATCTAACTGGTTTGTAAAAACCAATTCTGTCTTCTCACTGGAAAGCTGGATTTTTATTCCCGATGTATCACTGTACTTTTCAGAAATTCCATTGACTGTAACTTTTGTTACATAATCACCATTTTCTTCTTTGATCTGAACATCCCCTGACGGCATCTGCAGGATTCTGGCTTTTTCTCCATTCTTTAAAGACAGCCTTGCCACTCCATTTCCATCAAATGTAAGTGTTTCCTGATGCCCTGCCCCGTCATTTTCTGCAATTCCTTCATAGCTGACGCTGTAACTGGTTCCGGCAAGCGATGCTTTTGTCAGAACAAACGTAAAATGTTCTTTTGGGTCTGCCGCACCTCCGGCAACTTTCTTTTCAATCCATAAATCTGTACCGACCTGCCTGGTTGTCATTTTGAGCCTGCAAAGGTAATACGTATCAGCCGTTACCGTCCGGTATGCAAATTTCCCCTGTGCAGGATACACATGATAATTTTTTACGTAAGACGCATCTGCACCATCTGACTTCGGCACAATTTCTGTCTGATATGTTGCTCCGTCTTTCTGATACGTCATGATAATGTGGTCATTTCCTTCTTCATACTGATAATTCTGACCACCCAGAATCTCCTCTGCTTTCCTTTTAAATTCCCTGTAAGTAACTCCCGGAAGTTTTGTATCATTTGAAGAAATGGCAAAAAGTCCATTATTTTCCGCATCATACAGCTCCACAACATACACCGGTGGATCCTCTGCCAGAACTCCGTCAATATGCCATCCACTTCCCTCTCTTTTCAGGACATATCCTACAAACATATTCTCACCAAATACATTGGTGAACTTTGCCTGATCTGCTGCACTCATGGCTGAAGTAATTGCTTCCCGCCATAATTTTGTAACACTTTCCAGTCTCGTATTTTGCTGATTCCATCTTGCGTCACTGTCGATTGAATAATAGATATATTCTACCCAGTTTCCTCGTCCATAATCTTGCCAGTAACTATAGGAATTTACTTTTTTATTCAGCTCATCCAGATCAACCGTTACTGTGAAATATGGCTTGTCATTTCCTGAAGGGCCAAATTCTCCCATAGCAAATGCATTATTGATGGCTGAAGGCACTTCATTACTGTAACGAAGATAAACTTTTGCTTCAATCTTCCCTGAAACAGCTCGTTCCTGCTGTTCTGATATCGTCTGCCTGTTTTCAGCCGTCTGTTCTTCTGCTTGTGTCTGTCCATTCCCGGCTGACCGTTCTTCTGCTTGTATCTGTCCGTTCCCGGCTGACCGTTCTTCTGCTTGTATCTGTCCGTTCCCGGCTGACTGTTCTTCTGCCTTTCCGGACTGCTCTTGTAACTGTCCGGATCCAGTGGTTACTGCCTCCGGTATGCCTTCCGCACTCTGCGATTCCGCAAATGCACTTAACTGCATTGATACAAGCAGACAAATTCCAAGTAGTAATGAGAACCAACGCCGGTTTCTTTGCTTTTTCTCATATGAAACTTCTTTTCGTCCCGTTATCCGCATTTTTCCTTCCTTTCCGGCAGATTCTTCCTGATGAACAGGTTTTATTTTCCATCCGCCATTCTGCTTTATTTATATTCGGAAATTCACGGATCATAACAAATTTCGTTCGACACTTTTTGCAAATGTTTCCAAATATAATCTGTATACCTGGATGTAATTTCCAGAATGACTTAATTATTGCGCATCTTTCACGAAGAAAAAAGTCAAATTCTTTTCCTGAATTTTGCAAAAAATAAAATGGTTGAAGATATTTCAAAAAAATTTGCAATATCTTCAACCATTTTATTTCCTATTCGAATTCATATTCTTCAATCAGATGAGCTGCGTCCTGAGATGTTTTACATTCTCGTAATTTTCTCTTAAAAGTATTATTTCTAAACATACTGATAAGACTGAAAAATGCTTTCATATGTACTTTCAGATCCACCGCACTAAAACAGCAGACAAACTCCACCGGATCAAGCTTTTCAACTCCGAATGGAATCGGTCGCCTGAGACTGACAAGATACATTCCTGAAATAATGCTGCCCTTGCCCTGCCCGTCATGAGGAATTGCAAACCCAGGTAATACAACAATATATGGACCATTTTTTTCGGTATTTTCAATCATAGATGCCACATATCTTTTTTCAACATATCCACGCTCATACATCCATCTGCCCATGTTTTCAACAATTTCTTTCCAATCCTGACACTCCACTCCCAGTTGGATATGAGACGCAGGAAGGAAATGATGTAATTCAACTGTATCATAATGTTCCCATATTTCCGCTGACTGACTAAAATATCCCTTTACAATTCTTCTGCTTTTTTTCAATAATATCTCTGCCTCATAAATTGCAGAATCTAACTGCTCTTTCATTTCCTTCCTAGTTATTTCGTTCTTTTCTGATACATAACCGGAAAATTTTTCGCAGATAAGAAGTTCACTCAAAAACTGTACTTCATCTTCTTTGTGAGATATGAAATATTCTTTGGCAATCTGAATCAAAATATTCTGTGCCATCCGATATTTACTATTTGGTTGTCTCTTTTGTATTTCAATGTAACTTCCCTGCTGATTACGATGAATCATAATTCCTAAATATAATACGATCTTCTCGAAAGAATCTTCCCGCAAACGACTCTGATCCAGATACACTGCTTCGTACAATATCTCTCTGATTTTCTGCCAACTGTCTGTTCTGAGATTCAGTTGCTTTAATACAATACTTTCTACAATATCTTTTTGTTCTTTTTCTACACCATTTCCTTTGATATTCATTAGAAATAGCCTTTTATCGCTCTCTTTTCCCTCTACTCGCAGTCCTTTATTAGGATGAGAAAGTACTTTAAGATTACCTTGAACAATATACGCTTTTATCTTACTTAAATCATTGATAACCGTTGACCTGCTTACAACCAGATTGTCTGCAATCACAGACATCGTAATATATTCCACTGTATTAATCAGAAAAGAGGCTGCAATTTCGATACGTTCCTCCTGTGAAAGCTTGTATGTATATAAATCATCTTTCGGAACTGCCTTCAACACCTGTCCAAATGAACTGGGACAGATAATCCTTCCTCCCACAAGTCTGATTTTCCCTAAATCCATTTCTTTCAACAATTCATTGATTAATTTTAAATCATTTCGTATGGTTCTTTGAGAAACTTCAAATTTTTCTGCTAATTCTGAAAGTGTCATCAATTCCTCATTTCCAATCAATTCATGAATAATTGATACAGTTCTCTTTTTCACTGTCTTCATTTGGCTTCCTCACAACCATGATATTTTTCTTTTGTAATATTTTTTCTTTTTAAAAACTTTTTATTATTTATATGATGTCAGGGTCAAAAGGTCTGAAACCACGTGTGCTTGCACACTGGTGGTAGAATGACCTTGAGACCCGCCCCGATATGAGCATAAAAGTGGGGCGTAAGCACCATGATATGCGAATAGCGGGTAGGATTGTGGGAGTGCGTAGCACGAAACAATCCGTTGGCATCATTGTTGGGGGCTTTTGACCCCAACATCTTTATATCATTTACAAGTCAACTAAAAAAGAATAAGTTTCTTCCCGGATTCAGGAAAAAACTTATTCTAATCTTCACTCTGATATCTACAATTTATTTTTCTTCTGCAACATTCTCTTCCAGAACAGATGTACAATGAGGGCAACGCGTTGCCTTGATGCTGATCTTGCTCTGACAGAACGGACAGACTTTTGTTGTCGGTGCTGCAGGCTTTTCTTCTGGCTTACTCAGATTCACAAGCTTATTGATCGCTTTCATCAGACAGAACAAAATAAATGCCATAATGATAAAATTCACAACTGCAGAAAGAAAACTGGATGCGAATCCGGCTACATCTTCAAGTGAATAAATCTTCCCACCTGTCAGGACATTTAAAACCGGGTTAATAAAATTATCCGTCAGTGAAGTTACAATTCCTGAAAAAGCTCCACCTATGATAACACCGACAGCCATATCCATAACATTACCCCGAAGTGCAACACTGATAACGTCAAAAAAGCAATACTCACCAGAGTACTGCTTCCCTACAAAACTATCTTCTATATTTATATACTTTCAAAACTACATACAGTTAAAACCAACACCATCATCCATTTACCTATCACTGCTTTGGTTATGCCCTCGACCTATTAGTAACAGTCAGCTCCATGTGTTACCACACTTCCACCTCTGCCCTATCTACCTCGTCGTCTTCAAGGGGTCTTACTAACTTGACGTTATGGGATATCTCATCTTGAGGGGGGCTTCACGCTTAGATGCCTTCAGCGTTTATCCCTTCCCGACTTGGCTACCCGGCCGTGAACCTGGCGGTTCAACCGGTACACCAGAGGTCAGTCCATCCCGGTCCTCTCGTACTAAGGACAGCTCCTCTCAAATATCCTACGCCCACGCCGGATAGGGACCGAACTGTCTCACGACGTTCTGAACCCAGCTCGCGTACCGC
>OODT01000523.1_pt1 | contig 40542 bp, 38 predicted proteins | sample 1671841 | NCBI WGS metagenome assembly OODT01 (sample SAMN06348198, study PRJEB24527) | human gut metagenome | biome: human gut; feature: ankylosing spondylitis patient; material: feces | host: Homo sapiens | place: China | collected 2015-10 | reverse complement strand
AAATGAATAATCAATTTATACAAGGAGTAACATTCGATTGGGATAGAATTGATAACGATAGTTATTTAAAGAGAATTGAGGCTTTTGGGGGTGTTAAAAAACTTGATTTCAACAAACCGGTTACTTTTTTTGTCGGAGAAAATGGCAGTGGTAAATCCACTTTATTGGAGGCACTTGCCGTAGCACATGGTTTTAATCCTGAGGGTGGAACAAAGAATTATGTTTTTTCTACGCATGATACACATTCAGAATTATGTGATGCGATAAGAATTTCAAAAGGCTATCGGAAGGAAAAATGGGGATATTTTCTTAGAGCCGAAAGTTTTTATAATGTTGCAACGCAGGAAGAAGAATATGCAGATTTTGCGCATCCTTCTGCTAAATATCATGAAAAGTCACATGGAGAGAGTTTTCTCGCGTTAGCGCAGAACAATTTGCAGCCAAATGGTCTGTATCTTTTTGATGAACCGGAAGCTGCATTATCACCTCAGAGACAGCTTACATTGTTAATACAAATATATAGATGTGCAAAAGAGGGAGCACAATTTTTTATAGTTACACATTCGCCTATTCTGTTAGGCATACCAGATGCAGATATCTATTGTTTTGATAATGGAAGCATACATTTATGTGAATATGAAGAAACAGAGAGTTATCAAGTGACAGAAATGTTTATAAACAATAGGCAGATGTTGCTGGATAAATTGTTGATAGAGTAAAGAAACAATGTGTTAGGGCACAAATATGATAAAAACAAAAAATATTTCAGAAATGTTGACTTCTTTAATTGAGGAGTATCGTTTTAATAAAAATACTCTTTCAAAATATTTAGAAATAACTGAAGAAACAGTAGATGGAGCAGCAAAGGGAAATGTGGAATGTCTGCCAGATGATCCTGCATTGCGTCTTAAAATACTTAGTAAAGCAGGATTTCTGTATTTTGGAGCGATTGAAGATAAGGATAGGCAACTAAGCGGTTTTTTGGAAGTCCTTGTTTCCTATCATGGCATATCCAAGCTAACGATAGCAAAAATGGCTGGTGTTGAGGAAAAAGATATTGACAGGCTTTTAGCCAATCCACCAGAAAAAGTTGAAATAGAAGTAAAGTATAAAATTGCTGTGACTGTTATGGAACTGCGATTTTGGCTAAAAGATTGTGATTTACCAATATAATCATGTGGTGCTTTGGAAACTGGTGGAATAACAGGAAATGTAATTAGAATAAAGAAAGATAGAAGGCGAGTAGCGGATTGGTGTCTGCTGCTCACTTTTCGTTTATGGGGATATGTCGCAATACGACTTTTGAAGTGTTGTATTGCAATCTGTTTTCGGGTATTTCTCGTTGGTATCATTACCATAAAAGCGAGGTGAATTCCATGAAAGCAGAGAAGAAGGAAATCAATATACAGATCGGAAAAAGGTTGCAAACCGCCAGAGAAAACAGTGGATATACGCAGGAAGTTTTTGCAGAGACGCTGGATGTAGGGGTAGAGCATTATCGAAAAATCGAAAGCGGTGTCTATGGCTTACAGCCGGAGAAAATGCTGATCTTGTATGAGAAGTACAGGATCGAGCCGACTTATCTGGTTACGGGGGATACAAATCATAAGGTTGATATTGAACTGTTCCTTGCAAACTGCAGCAGGGAGGAACGGGATGCATTTATAGACCGCATGCTTGCGTATATGAGAAAGCTGATGACAGGCCGTTAAAGCAGCACAGTCTCCGGGATGTATATTTGATCAATATATTTTGAGAAGGAGACGATGTATGAGGGTAGCAATCTGCGATGATAATCAGCAGGACATTGAAAGGATTAGACGCTATACATTGCGTATGATCGATTATGCGGTGGAGTATGTGTTTTATACCAGACCGGAAGAATTATTGAGGGAATGTGCAGATGCGGAGCAAAAGCCGGATATGTACATTCTTGATATTGAGATGCCTGGAATGGATGGACTTGCGGTGGCAAAACAGATCCGTGAGACAGATTCCAAAGCATTGCTGGTGTTTCTTACCAGCTATACCAAATACATGCCAAGTGTATTTGAAGTTGTCACATTTGATTTTATTCCAAAACCAATCTCAGAAGAAAGGCTCCGTGTGCTGTTTGAGAAGGCAGGAACCTATCTGAATCTGACCAATCAGAGTTTTTCATTTAGTTACCGCAGGGTGCGGTACAGTCTGAAGTTTGACGAAATCCTGTATCTGGAAAAGCGGGGGCGTCAGGCGATTATCCACACAAAGAAAATGAAATATCAGTCCAACATGAATTTGAATGAAATATGGGGGAAACTGGATGAGCGCATGTTTGCCGCCGTTCATGGCTCTTTTATCGTTAATTTGAAACATGTTCATTCCGTATCCAGCGGCATGGTCATGCTTACAGACGGCACAGAGCTGGGAGTGACAAGAGGGTACCGGAAGGAGCTGACGAAAAAGCACATAGCGTTTGTGCAGGGAGGAATGTGACATGGCATTATATGGGGTGAGGCTTGTCATAAATCTTTTTGACCTCTGCATTTACCGCAGGTATTTAGAGGAGTTCATCGGAAACAGAAAAACTTCCATGGAGTTTTCTGTTCTTCTGCTGATAGTGTGCGAGCTGATTGGAAGTGCGGTGAACCAGATGGGGATAAGCTGGCTGAATTTTGTGACGATGGTTGCGATTCTCTGTGTATATGTCTGCCAGTACGAGGCAGGGATTGTAAGCAGGCTGATTGCAGTTCTGCTGTATATGGGGATTATGGGTATTAGTGAACCGGCAGGTTATCTGTTTAGCAAAGTATTTATGGAACAGATAGTAGAGGATGATGTTGTTATCTATTATTTTTCTGCATTCCTAGTGGTGATATTCCGGCTTGCGATTGTGGAAGTCTTTTGCAGGCTGAAAGCGGGAAAGAATGTAAAGGTGTCGAGTATGCCAAAGGAAACCAGTTATGCGCTGGCACTTATTCCATTATGCAGCCTGATCAGTTGTTTTTTACTGATAGAAGTTGCAAAAGAATTAATCTCGGCACAGATGGTGGTGCTGTGCATGTGTATCATCTTTGTCATTATCATCACAAACTATATCATCTTTCTGATGATTGAAAAGTACACAACAGTGGAGGAAAAACAGTACGAAGAGGAAATGATCCAGAGGGAAATCTTATACCGGAACGAATACTATCAGGACATGGAACGTTATCAGGAACAGATACAGGACATCCGGCATGATATGAAGAACAGGCTGACGGGACTGCTCGCAGCGGCAGAACAGGGAAGTGCGGAACTGATCAAGGACAGACTGCAGGAAGTATTGGGAGATATCCGGCTGGCAGAAGAAATCATCTATTCTGCAAATCCGGTGGTGAATGCCATACTAAAAGTAAAAAGCATAAAGGCAAAAGAGAAAGAGATACCGATGCAGGTTACAACGCTGCTCCCCCAGAGAGTATCCGTGGATATCGGGGACATGGGTGTTCTGTATGGGAATCTTCTGGATAATGCGATAGAGGCGGCGATGGCAGTGGAACAGGAAAAACGGTATGTTCATGTGGAATCAAAGTTTCAGGAGGGCAGATTGCTTTTATCCATTAAGAACAGCAAGCCATCCGGGACAAGTTCCTATCAACAGACAAGCAAAAAAGATAAAATAAAACACGGCAGGGGAATCCGTTCGGTGCGGAAAGTGGCAGAAAAATATGGCGGGGAGCTTCTGTTAAAAGATCAGGGGGAACATTTTGAGGCAGTCCTTCTGCTCAACGGAGTTGCAAAACTGGAGTGAGACTGCAACTTATTACAGCAAACCTGCAACTTGTTACAGATAGATTGATTTCTGTACAGAAACTGTTAGAGTGAAAACATCAAAAAAAGGAGGGTTTTACTAAAAATGAAGAAAAGAAACTGGATGTACCGACTGAGCAGCAAATCCATGAGTGTGATGGCAGCACTGGCACTCATGGTGACAACCATGGCAACCAACCGTTCCTGCATGTGGTATTTCGGACAGGACAAGATGCCAGAAGATTCCAAAAAACTCAGAAGGTTTTAAATCATGACGAAATGGCTCAGCCATCGTATGGTTGAGCGGGGAATCATAAAAGAGGAGGAGCAGGAATTATACCAGTTTGGAATACGCAATGGTATGATCCTGCTTCTAAACGTTGTGACGGCACTGGTCATCGGTCTGCTCACAGAGCAACTGGCGGTTGTGGCAGTGTTTACCCTTTCTTTTATGGTTCTTCGCAGCTATACCGGTGGATATCACTCAGACAGCAGGATTTTCTGTTACCTTGGTTCCAATCTGGTGCTGCTGGTTCCGGTTTATACACAGGCTGTGTTTTACAAGACATCGCTGGCAAGGCTGCTGGCAGTATTGCTGGTGTCCGCAGGGATCATTTTTTTACTCAGCCCCATGCACAGCAAGAACCGGAAACTGGATAAAGAGGAACAAAAGCATTTTGGCAGAAAAGCAAGGCTGATCGCAGTCTTGGAACTGGCTGTGCTTGGCATTTTGTGGCATGCAGGCCAGGTACTGTATGCTTACGCTGTTTATACAGGAATCTGCATCACGGCACTGTTCATGCTCGTAGGAAAAGCACAGTTATGGATACAATCACATACCGAAAATGGATAGTCCTTTCCGAACAAACGGAAGGGACTTTTTTTCTGGAAAACAGGAGGGATGACAATCCAAGACGGTAACTTATTACAGGTACCGTAAGACTTATTACACTTATATTGAAACGCACTTTCTTTCCAAGTATAGTACCGCAAAAAGGCTTAGGAGAAGAAAGGCGTGGCATGTTTTGGGGAATTCATGCCGCACCGGATTGCAGGGGGCGGCAGAAAGGGAAAAGTTCATAAGGATAACATCCGGGTGCAGTTTTGCATGCTTTATTTTGCATGGGAACAGCACCTTTTTTTATTGTCTTTTTCCAGTGAAGTAAAACCCAGAGGTCCTCCAGATGTCCTTCATTTCAAAAAAATTACGAAATGGAGGACATTTGAATGTCAGAATGGATCAGGATCAGAGTAAAGGATTTTTATAAAGATGCAGTTGGAGAGCTGGAATACACCTATGTGACCAGAGAAGTCTACGAGGCACTTTCCGATACGTTCCGCAAAGAAGCCCACGCACAGGAAATGCGGGATATCAGACATACGACCAAGGACGGATATACAGAAGGAGAAACGGAAGATCTGGTGGAGCTGACCGGGGAATCGGTAGAGGATACGGTCATCCGGCAGATGGAAATAGAAACCCTGCAGAAAGCAATGCAGTCACTCACCCCGGTGCAGAGAGAGCGGCTGCATTTTTATTTTTTTGAGGGCATGACATACCGGCAGATTGCAGCGAAAGAAGGGGTTGGAGAGAAGAACATCCGGGAGAGCATAAACGGTGCGGTAAAGAAAATAAAAAAATTTTTTGATTAATACCCCCTCAAAACGTGTTTTTCTGTGAGTACCTTATGAGAGGAACTTTTTCTGGACAGATGGTCTCTTCCGGGAATCCTCTCATGTCTCGTGTGTGGATACGACACAGGCAGACAAAACGCACCTTGAAAAATGCCGGAGAGGAATACAGGACTCCGAGCGCAGGATGGAATCACGCCATATCCTGCCAGCCATATCCAGCAGTTCAGATACGTTAGCCGTTTCATGAGCCGTAACCGGGGCGCAGTGACACTCCTGCAGCAATCGGGCAGATGTTCTTTCTGCCAGCCATGCTGTGAAAAAGATCGCATCTAAGGAGCCGAGCGGGAAAGCCGGGGTACAGCCTGTCTGTGGTGGACAGGCGCGAAGAGGGGAATGGCCTATAATGATACACCTTGAGATTAGCCAGCACGCAGTGGTGGAGGTGAGATACCTGTGATGTCTGCCTGTCCGAGTGGCAGGGACCAAAGACAGTCTGGACTGACTGCCCATGAAATGCCGGCTTTGGGATTTTTTCTTCTCTGTTTTGGCGGCGTTTTGGTTCCGGGGAGTAGTGACGAATAGGGACAGACACTTTTTATTTATGAAGTGAAGGATTATGGCAGTAAGACTTAATTACAGAAACCATGCGGCGGAGGGGAACTTCCGCCGTATTCTTGTGGAGTTAAGAAAAGCTGAAAAATGGGGAATGGAGGAAAACAGGAGATGAAGAAAGAAGATACCGAAATGATGTTAAGGATTTTTGAAACGGAGAGGGCAGGATATGCCTATCTTTATCCGAGTGATGGAGGGGAGCGGAAAGAGGACTATATCTCGACCACGGCAGAAAATATCGCAAATTATATCGGCAGCCACATGTTTGAAGCCGAAAAGATCGTCATCACAGATATGTGTGACAGGCTGATATTAGATACCTGTGGCTATTTTATCAATAGCTGTCCCAATCTGGAATTCTGTAAGGAAATCCATCCGTTCTTAATCCCGATCCAGATGGGAGAAAAGGACGCGGGAGAGGTGCTTTCAGTCAGCAGGGATGTATCGGAACAGTATTTCCGGGAAGAAGATGAGGCTGCAACCATGGCTGAAATCGGGATGATGTAAAGGTGTTTCTTCTGGGCGGAAGTGTTTTTCTTGGGAGAATGAATTTAACTTACTTAAATTGTGGGAGGAAAAAGGGGAGAGATGATGGAAAGCGGAGCGAATGAGGTGCGGTATAAGATTGCCGAATTTCTCTTAAAAAGGATGCATGAAGATAAGCTGTTAACCGAGGAAGAATGGGAAAAAATCCGGGTTTTGAATGTCAAGACTTTCTCCCCGGAATTAGCAAAAGTATATCTGTAATAACACTGGATATATAAAGGACTATGTGGTAGTGTATGTTGCTGACAGGTAGTGCAAACCCTTGAAAATACTGGGAAAGGAGAAAAAAGCATGGCAAAAAAAGTGACTGTCATAAAGGCAGCAAAAGCGCAGAAACATACACAGGAAGAACGCAGGCTGAAAGTGTGCGGATATGCCAGAGTCAGTACCGGCAGTCAGGCACAGGCAACTTCCTATACTGCACAAGTCGAGTACTATACAGAAAAAATCGAGAGCAACCCCCTGTGGGAGTTTGCAGGGGTGTATGCGGATGAAGGAATCAGCGGAACAAACGTAAAGCACAGGGATGAGTTCCAGATGATGATTTCAGACTGTGAGGATGGGAACATCGACCTGATCCTTACGAAATCCATCACAAGATTTGCAAGAAATACGGTGGAATGCATCCAGACCATCCGAAAGCTGAAGGAGATTGGCGTTGGAATCTACTTTGAAAAAGAGAATATCAACACGCTGTCAGAAAAAAGCGAGCTGTTCATTACCATCCTGGCATCGGTGGCGCAGGGGGAATCAGAAAACATCTCAAGCAACAACCGATGGGCGATACAGAAACGCTTTCAGGATGGAACCTATATCATATCGACGCCAGCGTATGGCTATGGAAAAGACGAGGATGGAAATTTAGTCATCATAGAATCCGAGGCAGAAACCGTAAGGTGGATTTATGAGTCTTACTTAAACGGCATGGGAGTGTATGTGATAGCAAAGGCACTGAACCAGAAAGGCATTCCAACAATCCGGGGTGCGGAAAAGTGGCAGGACGGGGTGATACAGGACATTCTGAAAAATCCCATTTATGAGGGAGATATGCTTCAGCAGAGGACATATACAGAAACAAGGTTCCCATTTGTCCGCAGGGTAAACAACGGACAGAGAAACCAGTATCTCATCAAAGACAGCCATCCGCCAATCGTCACACATGAGGAGGCAGAAGCGGTACGCAACCTGATGGCATACCGGGTGGATGTACTGCACATGAACAAGAGTGACTACACCAAAAGATACCTGTTTTCCGGCAGAATCATCTGCGGAGAGTGCGGAAGAACCTTCCGGCGGCAGAAAATCTACATCGGGAAACCATATGAAAAAATCATCTGGACGTGCAGCGGACATGTGGAGGATAAAGAGAGCTGCTGCCTGAAAGCCATCCGGGAGGATGTGCTGCACCGGGCTTTTACAGACATGTGGAACAAGCTGTACACCAATCAGGGAACGATATTAGAGCCGCTGTTAAAAGAGCTGACAGAATTTGTGGCAGCAAGGCAGGACAGTGAGGAAATCAGACAACTGGATAAGGAAATCAAAGATATAAGCGAGCAGAGCCAAATCCTAAACCAAGTCATGAGGAAAGGATATATGGACTCTGCTCTTTTTATGGAGAGCAGTAGCAAGCTTGGCTGGCAACTGACGGAATGCAGGAGAAAAAAGACACTTTTGACCAGAAAGCTGAGAAGGACAAAAGAAATCGTGCGGACCGAACAGCTTATCCAACTGATCGCAGAACAGGACGGATTAATGGAGGAGTTTGACGAGCAACTGTTTAAAATGACAGCGGAGAAGATCGTGGTCTCCAAAGAACACGACATCACCTTCTGCCTGTACAACGGACTGAAACTGACGGAGAGGGGAGGTGGACAGGATGCAGTGGCACATGCCAATCGGCTATAAAGTTGTGGATGGAAAAATCACCATCTGCGAAGAGCAGAGAAAAATTGTGGAACAGATATTTACAGACTATGACAGCGGGGTGGCGGCAGGCAGGATCGCCCAGAACCTGAAAGGGAGAAACATATGCAATGCAAAAGGGAAAGTGTCCTGGACCCATGCATCCATTGGCAGGATACTGGAAAACCCAAGCTACCTTGGCACAGAATACTATCCGCAGCTCATAGGAGAGGAACTGTTTGAGAGAGTCCAGCGCAGACGGGAAAAGGTGAGGGCAGAGCTTGGAAGGGCAGACCACAGGCCCGGCAGGGATGAGAGAATCCTCTTAGGAGGTGTCATCTGGTGTGCAGAATGCGGGGCAGTATGCAGCCATATCCAGCCGAACCACAAAAAAGAGCGTGGCGGCACTGCCAAGTGGAAGTGCAAGAACTATGTGACTGGCAGAACAAAAAACTGCAGGAACAGTTTTATTACAGACGGGCAGGCAAAGCAGGTGTGTGTGGAAGCCATCAATGCAGTGATACGAAACAAAGGCCTGCTCCGGGTACAAAGGCAGGAGGAAAAGGTCAGTCCTCAGTACCGGGTTCTGGAGCGGAACCTGCAGCGGATGAAAGAAGAGCAGGAACGTACAGAAGTAGACCTGATGAAACTGCTCTATGAAAGGGCAGAGGAACGATACCGGACGCTGGAGGTCAGGGATGGGGAGTTCCGGACAGAGGAGATCAAAAACATCCTTGCAGGAAAAAAGGAACTGGAAACATTTGATGAAAACTTATATAGAAAAATAATCGCACGCATCTGGGTGCATGGTGGAAACATGGCAGAAGTAGAGTTTATCAATGGGAGCCGTGTCACAGCCGGATACAAGGATTAGGAGGGAGAGCAGATGGCAGAAACAGCAAAAAAGATCAGCATGATACCTGCCAAGGTGCAGTATGACCGGAATGTGAAACTGTCAGAGAAGAAAATGAAGGTTGCTGCCTACTGCCGTGTCAGTACGGAACTGGAAGAGCAGGACAGCAGCTACGAGGCACAGGTGGAGTATTATACCAGCAAGATATCCGAAAACGAAAACTGGAAAAATGCAGGCATCTATGCGGATGACGGAAAGAGTGGAACAAACACCAAAAAGAGGGCAGACTTTAATGCCATGATACAGGATGCCCTTGCCGGAAAGATCGACATGATCCTTACAAAGTCGGTCAGCAGGTTTGCAAGGAACACGGTAGACTCGCTGGTGACCATCCGAAAACTCAGGGAAAAGAATGTGGCGGTGGTGTTCGAGAAAGAGGGGATCAATACACTGGAGGGAACCGGTGAAATCCTTATCACCATCTTGAGCAGTCTGGCGCAGGAGGAGAGCCGCAACATCAGCGAGAACATCCGCTGGGGAGTCGTGAGGAAATTTGAAAAAGGCAAGATCATCGTAAACTGCACAAAGTTTATGGGATACACCAAAAACGAGGATGGTGACCTAGTCATCGTACCCGAAGAGGCAGAGATTGTAAAGCTGATCTTCCGGCTTTATCTGGAAGGCTACAGTACCGGGAAGATTGCAAAGCATCTGGAAGAGCAGGGAATCAAGACCGCCACAGGGCAGGACAAATGGCATTCCACGGTAATAGACAAAATGCTCCGCAATGAAAAATACATGGGAGATGCATTACTGCAGAAAACCTATACGGTGGATTTCATGACAAAAAAGAAAGTCAAGAACACTGGAATCGTACCGCAGTATTATGTGGAAGATGACCATGAGGCAATCATCCCGAAAGAGCTGTTCTACAGGGTACAGGAAGAGATGATGCGGAGGGCATCCTTATGCAAGGCGGCTGTCACCCGGAAAAAGAACCAGAGGAGCAGATATTCCTCCACCTATGCACTGACCGGCATGCTGATCTGCGGAAAATGCGGGCAGGAGTACCGGAGAGTCACCTGGGCGAGAAACGGGAAAAAGAAAGTTGTCTGGAGATGCAGCAACCGGCTGACCAACGGAGTGAAGAAATGCGGGGAATCCGAAACACTGGAAGAGAACGCATTAAACAGGGCGGTGATGGAAGCCATCCACAGGATCACGAGTGATGATATGGAATTTATGGAAAACTTCCGGCAGAACATCATCCATGTCATCGGGAACTACAGCACCGCAAAAGAGTCCGGGGAATACGAAGAAAAGATAAAAGAAAAGATAAAAGAAAAGCAGGAAGAGATGGTGGCACTGATTGCGGAGAATGCAAAGACCGGCTCCTACACACCGAAGTTTGATGAACGCTACCGCACCATAGCAGAGGAAATCAATGCCCTAAAAGAGGCACAGAAAACAGCCAGAAACGAGAAACGGATGGCTGACAGCTATGAACAGAGAATCCAAGATATCGACCATTACTTAAGCACAAGCACCTGCCAGATACCGGAGTTCGACAATGACCTTGTCAGACGGCTGATCTCGACCATCAAAGTGGAATCCAGCGAGAAACTGCTGATACAGTTCCAGTCAGGCATTGTCATGGAACAGGAGATTCGATATGAGTAAGGCTGCGGCAGGAATGGCAGCAAGTAAATAGGAAATGTTGTTCCTGCCAGTTTATGGTAAGAATAAAATGCCCGATGCTCCGGGCGTTTTATTGTTGGCATAAAATAGGAAAGGACAGCAGAAAGCATATAACGGAAAATGAGTAAAAGAAAGTGGATATAGAAAAAGCACATGAAGTAAGTGTGCGACAGGAGGAGAAAAGCGTATGAATTATGAGCAACTGATAGAAGAACTGAGGGAGGAAATGTTACAGCTTGTAAACACGAAATGTGATGCACTGCTCCAGATGTACCGAAGTGGAGAAATGAGGACAGACATGAAAGATACAATCCGGGAAAGCAGTCTTATTACAGTGTCCCCGGCAGAACTGAAAGGGAAAAGACCGCTGGCAGTCCAGTTCGCGCCGGGAGAATGGATAGAGACACCTACATGGAGAAAGGTGGCACAAAGAATTTTGCAGACCTGTAATGAACAGCCGGATATCCATGAAAGATTTATGGAAATGTGTGGAAAAGTAGCCGGACGCTGGAGGACGATTCTTGGCAGTTCACCGGAAGAAATGGATGTACCGATAAAGGTGGATGAGGAACTTTATTTTGAGGGGAAATTTGACACCGAAGCGATGTTAAACATGTTAGAGAAAAAAGTGCTGGAACCGGCAGTGGTTGATTACAGCAGCATTAAAATCCGGTATATGGCAAAAGGGCAGGAGCAAGCAAACGGTATAGAGCCTGTGCCAGAACAGGATGTTTTGGAACATGAGGAGCAGGAACAACATGTTCCAGTGCAGACAATGTAAAAAATGGATGGAATCAAGACTCCGAGTCTATGGCAGGTTTGGAGTTTTTCTTATGTTCATTTTCCAAATGTAAAAATTGATTGTATAAAAGAAATGGGTAAGTTATAATATAGGTGTGGTCAGATGCCTTTTTGGGGATGACTATATCTGTTACAAAAAGGAGGAAGGCCAGTGAATACAGAATTGAAAAATGCAGTGAAAGCAACAGATTCAAAAGCACAGTATGATACGAGTGCAAAGCGTCTGTTAGGACAGAAAAGCATACTGGCACATATACTGGTAAAAACAGTTGATGAGTTTAAGGGCATGAATCCCAAGGATGTGGTCGACTGCATTGAGGGAACACCACATATCAGTACGGTACCGGTAGAGCCTGGACTCACAAATGCAGCCAGCGAAAAAAATGGTGAGAGACTGGTCGGTTTCAACACAGAAAATGAAGAGATCAATGAAGGTCTGGTAAGATTTGATATCGTTTTTTATGTGCGTATGAGAGACGGATTGTCACAGATCATCATAAATGTGGAAGCACAGAAAGATGAGCCGAAGGGATACGAAATCTTAAACCGGGCAATCTTTTATGTGAGCAGACTGATCTCATCACAAAAAGAACGTGATTTTGAGAATTCCAGCTACGATGACATTAAGCGTGTATATTCGATCTGGGTATGTATGAACATGGAAGAGAGCAGCATGAGCCATGTGCATCTCACAAAAGAAGATTTGATCGGTTCCTATCAATGGAAGGGAAATCTTGATCTGCTGAATATCATCATGCTTGGACTGGCAAAGAATCTGCCGGAACATGATGAGACATATGAACTGCACCGTCTGTTAGGAGCGTTGCTGTCACAGGAACTTACAATAGATGAAAAACTAAACATAATTGGAAATGAATACGATATTCCTATTGAGGAGAACTTCAGGAAGGATGTGAGCGTTATGTGTAACTTGAGTCAGGGAATTGAAGAAAAGGGTATTGCGATTGGACGTGCGGAAGGTGAAGCAGGACTTATTATAAAAATGTATAAGAATGGTTTTACAGCAGAGCAGATAGCCTCAGCCACAGATAAGGATATAGAAGAAGTGAAAGCGATTATTGCAGGGAAGGAACCTGCACTTGCATAAAGTTATGTAAGAAAAAGAGAGCCTTTGAGTTTAAATAACTTGGAGGCTCCTGTTATATTAGGAATATTGAAATTAGATGGATATTTGGAATTAGGTAATAACTAATAGAGAGTGATTAAGATGATAGAAAAAGTACAGGAAAGCCATTTATATATGTGGTTAAAGGAAAAAGATAGTAAATTTTTAAGTAAGTTAGATGAAACTATAGAATATGCTAATACGATATTACCGCAAATTAATAATGTTTTTGCAAGTTATACAGTTCATGGTGTAAGACATTCTATAAATGTGATGGAATATATGTATGCACTTGTTGTGGATATAAATAAACTAAGTGAATTAGAAGTAGCATTACTTATATATAGTGCATTGTTGCATGATATTGGAATGATTGCAAATGTGGACGAAATTAAGGAAATCAAAGCAGACCATGCGATATTGGGTGAAAGAAAATATAGTAAAGTACTTGAGAAATATGGGGATGAAATGACCGCTTTGCAAGAGTGCGTAAGGCCGGTACATGGTAAACGTGCGAGAGATTATATTGAGACAAAGATGGATGAAAGGTTATTTTTGATTCCAGAATCAACAAATATTTCATTTAAATCTGAACTTGCACAAATATGCATGTCGCATAATGAAGATTTTGAATGGATAAAAAAGAACTTGCATAATGATGAAAAAAAGGGACATTTTGATCTTAATGCACAGTATATCTCTGTGCTACTTAGAATATCTGACTATTTGGATATTGATGAGCAAAGAGCACCATTATATTTATATAAATATTTGAACCCAAAGGAATTTAGTGATTTAGAATGGAAACAACATTTTGTGATAGAGAACTATGATAAAATAAGAAGAAACCCTAAAACAAATGAATTAGAAATTTTCTTTCAGGGTACAAGTCAGGACCCATCTGTTCATAGAAAACTTTTAAAATACTTTGATGCTATTAATGGAGAATTAAAAAATGCTGTAGATTTATGTGAAAGTTTTGTAGACGAGAAATATCTATTACCATTAAAAACAAATGTAGTAAACCAAATTCAATCGAAGGGTTTTAGTTTTTCTGATTTAAGACTTTCTTTGGATTATAATGCAGTGACCAATTTATTGATGGGAGAGCATATTTATGGTGATAGAAAATATGGGTTAAGAGAATTAATACAAAATTCAATTGATGCATGTAAGACTATGGAAGAATCGGCCACTAAAATGGAAAAATTTAGATATCAAAATTATCAGCCATATATTTCAGTGATTTTGGACAAAGATCGAAAAAAAGTTATGGTTATGGACAATGGTAGTGGTATGTCTATAGATATTTTGAAAAAGTATTTTCTGAATGTTGGTGTATCTTATTATGCGTCAGATGATTATAGGCTACAAGATAGAGAATATTCGCCAATAGGGCATTATGGAATAGGTTTTTTGGCATGTTTTATGCTATCCGATAAAGTGGAGGTTAATACAGTTTATTATAATGAACAGAAAATGAATCGAATTTCATTTGAAAGAAACAGTGAGTACATATGCCTTACTTATGAAGATACTGTAAGACAGCAGGGAACAGAAATAATTTTAGATTATGACCAATGTTTAAGTGTGTTCAATAATAATATAGAAAGATTGGTATCTTTTATAGAAAATAATTTTTTGGATTGTGGAATACCGATTAAAATATCAACAATGGAAAAAGGTGTATCAATGCCATTGGAATGTAATATTAAGAGGATTGAAACAATAATTGCAGAAAACATATGTCTTTCAGAATACTTAAGTGGTATAGAGGCATTCATTGATTGTAGCTATAAACAAATAAATTTTGCAAAATATTTAAGTGACATAAATGGGTACGAGAGTTATTGCTATAATGAAGAGGAGTATTCGGTGGATGAAGAAAATATATCCATTAAAAACTTTGTTAAAGATGGGAAAATTACATTCTTGAAAATTCCGATTATTACAGAAGATGAAGAAAGTGAATTCCTTAAAGCCTATGATGTTTTAGAAGATTACCAAGAAGCACTTGATAAGATAGGAAATTATGAAGCTATAAATATATGGGGAGATGAAGATGAGTTTGAAGATTACGATTTTATAATAGAAGAGTCAAGTGAGAGCATTATTGGTGGATATACATTAGGCGGATTTAGAAATCAGTTTCATCATGGCTCTTTAACACCAGTAAAGCCAGAAATTATAAAAAAAGGGGTTGTCACAGGAGAATCAAATGCTGTTTTGCCTTATAATGAGGAAAATACATTTAAAGGAAGATTTAGATGGGAAAATACTGATACATGCTATGTTAAGAATGTTTTACTATCAGGATTAAGGATTAAGATACCATATCTTGTTGATGGAGTAATATTAAAGGGAGCCGTTATTAATATTTTTAATCGAGAATTTATCCCGAATGTTTCTAGAAATAATATAAGTGCATCGCAACAGGAAAAATTATCTTATGCAATAGGAAAAGCAATTCATTTATGGATTAGAGATCATGCTGAATTATCTACAGAGCAAAAAGCTTTGTTAGATGTTTTTATTGAGACAAAATATAAAGAGACAAATTATTGTTTAAGATAGTAAATGGTTGGAATAATGCCTCCAAGTCCACAACAGATTTGGAGGTTTTCTTCTGCCCATTTTTATCGGGAAGTAATTTCCCCAATAAACAATTTATGGTACAATATCTTAGAAGTTATCATCAAGGGATGAGTAGTGGACCATAGAGAAAGAGCAGAGTAATCGTAAGCTGGTCTGGCTTACATCTAAAATACAATGCAATCTTTTGCTATGCAGGGGCATAAGAGAGAGCATCATGTCAATTTTTTGCAGCCTCGTCACAGAGGATTGCAACATTTTTCGCTCCCAGAGTAAAGTGAAAACTCTGGAAAGTGCATCTCAATTACCCTATCGACACATGTGGAAACGGTTGTCAAATTATCCCTCAAAAAAGATGCACCTAAGATTGAGGTTACAATGGAGCCTGATGAAGAGAGTAATTATACACCACAAGAAAAGGCTACTTATCAGAAGATTAAGGATTATGTGAAGGACAAGTATGGTGTGAATGTGCATACTTCTTATATTGCACAGGTGAAGCGGATGTGTGGTCTGGACATGGGTGAGAACTACAATAAATCCAAGAAAGAGATTCCAGAGGTGAAACAGTGTCCACAGGAGAAGGTGGAGTATATTAAGAATGCGTTGAGGCATTTTAAGTTGATATGACAGGCAATCAAAGAAATGATTTACGAAGGAGACGTTATGTCTGATTTATTTATTATAGGAAATGGTTTTGATAGAGCACATGGGCTTGAAACGTCATATTATGATTTTCATCAATTCATAAAAGATAACTGCAAAAATATGCCGTATATTGGAGTGGTTGAACTGGTATCTCAAGATAGTGAAAATAAAATTGACGGTATGATTGTATATGAACCCGTTGAATATTTGGATTTTTTTCAAATCATAATAGACCAAACAGATGGACCAGATTGGAAGAATTTTGAAGATGCACTTGGTAGACTGGATTTTTCGGATATTCTGAGGGATTATGGAACATCTTATGATACAGATTCAATTAAATATTTAAATGAACGTAGTATTGAATCAATTAACCAAGCTGTATTAACAGTTAAAGAAATGTTTCCACTTTGGGTAAAAAGTATAGTGATTGATAATCGGATTAAGAAAAAAGATAGGATTCAGGAAATGCTTAAAAACTCTCATTATATTCTTAATTTTAATTATACAGATACTTTGGAAAAAATATATGGAGAAAAAAGCGTATTTCATATTCATGGCAATCAACATTCTAGTATAATTTTCGGACACGGAAATTATGTTGATGAAGAATTTGATGATGAAGAATTTGAAATATATCCTGGAGCTGGTTCATATTTAAATATTATGAAAGCGGAGTTGAAGAAACCTGTAGATAGAATTATTAAAAGAGCAGAGACACAAAATTTTCTGGATTCTATAAAGGATGTTATGAAGATTTATTCTTATGGTTTTAGTTATGGTAGTGTGGATTTACCATACATAATTGAAATATGTAAGCATATTGATACTCATAACGTTACATGGTATTTTAACGACTATTCATCTGATTATGAAATAAAAAAATATCAGAAAATAGTAAAAAATTGTGGATTTGAGGGTTACTTCTCTACTTTTCACGTGTAGCTAGCAGTTTTTGCCTACTGTTTAAATAAAGCGAGTGATTTAGAAAAGTAAAATTTTGCATATACCTTTATTTATAGTATAGAATTATAGTTAGACAAGAAGAAAAAGATGGATGCATAGTAAAAAATGGTACAATACAATTTTTTAGTTGCGTAATAGCATATGAATGTACCAAAACTTTTAAGCATTGATACCTTTTAGCCTACGATTAGACATTTACAAAAGGTTGGAGTGCTGTCATTTCTTAATATTTATAGGTGTTGAAGAAGGTTTGAAATACACCTTCTTTTTTTATACCAATTTTTAAGGAGGTGGTGCCCAAAAACATACATAAATACCGGGACGTTCCGTAAAGGGATGTTTATACATTTCGGGACTGTTTAGCAGTCCTTTTTTTGTAGTTTCAAAAAGTACACATTTCAGGACTAAGGGAGGAGCAAATAATCATGAAGAGATATGGTTATCACAGAACAAGTACAAGAGAACAGCATTTAGACAGAGGCATCAAGGAGATTACAGCTTATTGTGAGCAGAACAATCTGGAACTGGAAAAGATATTTACTGACCAGCAGACAGGAAAGAATTTTAATCGTCCAAGATATCAGGTATTAAAAGAGGATGTATTAAGAGTAGGTGACGAGTTGATTATTACTGAGGTAGACAGGCTTGGTAGAAATAAGCAGGAGACATTAAAGGAGTTGCAGTATTACAGGGATAATGGCATCCGTGTAAAGATACTGGAACTTCCAACTACACTTATGGATTTATCAAAGCTGGATAATACTATGGCTCGTATGCTGATGGAAACCATCAATAATATGCTTATAGAGCTATATGCAGCTATGGCTTAGGCAGAGATTGAGAAGAAAGAAAAACGACAGCGTGAAGGTATAGATTCTAAAAAGGCTCGTGGAGAATGGGATGATTACGGCAGACCAGCGGTGATGTCGCTTGATGAATTTTCAGAGCATTATCAGAATGTGGTGTCAGGAGAAATACGTCCATTTGAACTGATGAAACAGCTTGGTATGAGTAAGAGTACATATTACAGATATGTCAAAAGAATAAAGGAATAGGCAGTTTATAAGACTTTTGCAATTCTTAGAAGCTGCTCTTTCTTTGAAGAGTCAAGTTTATCAACAGTGTTGAGCAGTTCTGTTTCAAAAGCAGTAGTAGGAGCTTTGTATTCATTGCCGAGAATATAATCAACGGTAACATTCATAGCATTACAGATAGAAACCAGAAGTGTTAAAGATACCTTGACTTTGTTCGTCTCGATATTGCTGATGTGGCTGACATTAACATCGGTTACTTTAGCAAGATATTCCTGTGTCAGTTGTCGGTCTGTACGGACTTCTTTAATTCGTTTTCCAATAATGGCAAAATCCAAATTATCCATTGCACCATTCCTCCTTAAAGCGTTGTAAAAATTATAAAGAAATTATAGTTACAGAGTAATAACCCAGTGCTAAAATCTATATAGGTACAGACTAAATAACAAAGCAAAAGTACAGATATACATATTAGATTGGATTATAAGGAAAGGTGGGATGGATATGTTAGGAGAACAATCATTTCAGCCATATGCAATAAACACATTCAGCCATAGAGGAAAGAATTTTGAGGAAATAACACCAATTCATTACGTCAGACCCCATGAAGTCAGACCATATTCCCGAAGAGATGGTACGTTAGTATCTGGATATTGGAGAGATGGTGATGGAGATACCACTATAAACAGGCAGACAGGATATTATTCAAGAAATCCTAATGCCGTATCTCAGATAATAAGAATTGGCGGTAAGATATTATGAGACATAAAGAGAGAATTGATTGAAGTGCTATACTAACGTTGTAACAGTAGTGGCTAATAAGATATAATAAATCCAATAGAGAAAAGAGGTAATTATCATGCCACAAAGTTACACACCCGAATTTAAGAAAAAAATAGTACGTCTTCATGAAGAGGAAGGTCGTACCTACAAAAGCATCACCGCTGAGTATGGGGTATCGAAAGCCAGCATCTCTAAGTGGTGTAGCGAGTTTAGTAAAGAATGCCAGTCAAGCCCGGAAGCCAAAGAAGATTATGACAACATGAAGGAGATGCTCAGACTCAAAAGAGAAAACGAAGAACTTCGTAAGGAGAATCTTTTCTTAAAAAAAGCGGCGGCATTCTTTGCAAAGGAAATCGATTAGAGGCTTATCGATTCATCGAACAATATCATAATGAATTTGGCATTCGCTGGCTGCTTGGACGGCTGGGTATATGCCCAAATGCTTATTACAACTACCGGAAACACCGGAAGGCGGATTATTATACCCTTAAAGCCGAAGTCCAAGCACAGATTCAGGAAATATATCATTCGCACAATGGAGTTGACGGCTATCGGAGTATGAAAGTTTATCTGGAGCGTAAAGGTTATTCTTACAGTAATACCACCGTTCATAAATATATGAACACAGAGCTTGGTCTCCGTTCGGTTGTCCGTCCAAAAAAGCCGGGATATGAGCATGGAAACCCGCATAAAGTATTCGATAATAAGCTGAAGCAAAATTTCACAGCAGATGAAATCAATCGAAAATGGTGCACGGATTTCACCTATCTGTTCCTTGCAAATCATGAAGTACGCTATAACTGCACTATTATAGATTTGCATCACCGGAGTGTGATTGCCAGCATAACAGATCGTAACATTACCAGTGATCTTGCGATCCGGACGCTCCGAAAAGCGCTGGAATCGCAGCCAACAATCAAAGATGGCCTTATCTTATATTCTGACCAGGGCTCACAGTATACGTCCAAAGCATTTACCGAATTCTGCGAATCGGTAAATGTGACACAGAGCATGAGCAAAGCAGGATATCCGTACGACAATGCACCGATGGAGCGTTACTTCAATACCTTGAAGAATGAATGCACAAATTTGTATGAGTTTACAACAGAGGAAACACTTGTGATGGTTAAGGCTTTTTGTTTCGTGCCTTACACCTTCCACTGGAGATGAGTGGCGGATTTGAGCGGAGAAATTTTGAAGAAATATAAAATCCCTCTGGTCATCGCTTGATGGATGCCAAGAGGGATGAATTGCTACATATGATATGTAGGATTAATAGCCACGAATTTTACGGAGCTCTGTGCGGATCTTCTTCATCTGATCAGCGAAGGTACGCTGCTTGCGGCCGAGCTGTTCTGCAATCTTACGATCAGAAAGCTCGTCCCCCAGCAGTTCAATGATGCGGTCTGCATCTGGATCAAGCTCGTGGAACCTTGCAATGAGCTGTTCCAGGAGCATCGCATCAGAAAGAACATTTTCCATAGTTGGAGCGGAATCGGGAATAGTGTCATACAAATTTGCGTTACCGTCTTCCGTCGGAACGTCAAGGGAAAGCATGTCCCCGACTGCATGATATTCACATAAGTCACAGTTGGCGTCACATTTCCAGAGATACTTTCTGGTACACATACAGCGATGATGATTCTGTTCGCGCTTCTGGGTAGCCCAGATCTCAGGATACAAAGCTCTGTACTGAGTCTCAGTGATTTCAACGAGTGTGACCTTGTAAGGATTGATCGCGTCGCGAAGTGGATAGTAGCGTTTTTTACTCTGATTGTCTTTGATTTCCATGATATTTTTCTCCTTTCGGCTTTCAAACCGAAGCGGAGATGTCCATCATGGCTGCCAGTGATATTTGTCATAGTTGGTCACCTTTTGCGGATAACTCCGCTTCATTTCTGGTGACCAGCTCGTTCGTTAAAGCTGGCACGGTATTTACTTGTTGCTCATATAACAGTTACGAACACACCTCGTGGCCACGAGAAAGGTGAACTGGTATACAAGAAGCCTTTTTATGTCTTGCTCAGGACATTGACCGCTATCTGAGATCCGCTTCGATGGCGTATAATTCGCTGAATACGTCCGGCAGATCACTCAGATTTAGGTCTTCAACGCTGCGAGCGCCGTATCTCTGGAGTACTCCGTCAACTACAGCTGATCCCAATTGGGAGCTGATTGTAGATGCGGTGTTCTCGATATTGATAATCCAATTCTCGCGTTCATCTTTAGTCACGTTTTTCATCTCCTTCCTGCTCAGCCTTCCGTTCAGAAGTCAGCTGCGTTATTTGCACCACCCTTGAAAACTGAACTCATCCTTGATCAAGGGATGCATCCAAGGGTTTTGGTGAGGAGGAACAATAAAGCGGTTTTTTGTCGGTTAATGTGAGTTTATAACCAGCGAACATTGACAGAGACCGTGCTTTTGCATATAATTAAATAGTTAAGGTCTCAGATTGTCGGCTTTTGCCTTCCTTGCCCTGCCTATTATTAGTTTCGCACGGCCAAATGAGACGGCCTGACCGAGAACATGAGACACATAGGACAAAACATAGGACAAGATTTGAGAGGAGGCATTCGATTGGAATTAAGTGAATATTTCAGCCGGATATTTCCGAGCACGGCAGCACAGATGTATTATCCGAGCCGGAAGAACAACGGGATCTTTGTCTCCTTTTGCTTTATTGAAGCAGGGAGTAATTACTTCTCACACAAGCAAGGCGATAGATTAAAGTCGGATGATGTGCCTTTGGAACGAAAGCTATATGACGGGTCGAGAAAGATGTCTCCAGATTTGAAGGCTTCATTTAAGACTTTTAACGAGGATGGCCTGTGCGCATATTTCGAGAAGATCATCGACAAGAACAAGTACGATGATGTGCTGCTTGCCTTTGCTATCCCGCCGACGGCAGAAAAAAATCCGCAGGCACTCAGGAGAGCACTTGCGGTTCAGTTCAAAGCATTTATAGATAGTGATAAAGAAGACGCTGCGGATATTGTAGCAATAACCTTTCAGCAGCTTTTGGAGGAACCGGAACAGGAGCTCGGCTCCTTTCGCCACATATCGTCTCTGTACCCGAACGACACGGTGTACATGAAGCCGGATCATAAGAGAAGCTATTACGGCTTCATGTATGAGAAACTGACAGTAAGCTGGAGATTTTCAAATCTGGGCAAGCAGACATGGAAAGGTCGAAAGCTGTATCTTTCAAACCACGATGAGATACGGCCACGGGCAGAAAACAATTATATTGACATACCGGAGACGCCGCCGAACAAGGGTGTGGAAATTTCTACAGTTATTGAGCTTAGGCCGTTTGAAGGGCACACAACTTGTCATTGGATTATGGTAGACAGTGATGACAATGACTGCTATCCCGGCAGTCGAATGTTTGATTTAGATATAGATGTAAAGTTCAAAAGGAAGAACTCTTAAATATGGAGGTAATAAAGTGAGCGATCAGCTGCAGGTTGAAAAATGGGTAACATTAAAAGATGTACAGGCATATCTCGGTGTCGGACGAGAGACTATTTTGCAGTGGATTTCAAAACGGAATATGCCTGCGTATAAAGTTGGCAGACTCTGGAAATTCAAACTATCCGAAGTCGATGATTGGATTCGTTCCGGCGGAGCATCCGATGATAATGCACCTGAAAAAGAAGAACAGGATGCAGAATAAGTCCGATTTATGGGATATAAGATTTTATAGAATGAAAACATAGAATGGCAAGCTATGCCATGGACACACGGAGGAAAATTGTAATGGACAATCAGGTTCACAATCAGATAGTAAGTTTTATATGGGGAATCGCAGATGACTGCCTGCGTGATGTATATGTGCGCGGTAAATATCGTGACGTTATCCTGCCGATGACGGTTATCCGTCGTCTGGATGCCATGCTGGAAGATACGAAACCGGCAGTATTGACAATGAAGAAACAGCTTGATGTTGCAAAAATCGATAATCAGTGGCCTGCACTGTGCAATGCAGCGGGACAGGCGTTTTGTAATGCCTCTCCCTTCCTTCTGAAAGATCTGACAAGCCGCGCAAAAGCGCAAACCTTGAAGGCAGACTTTATTGCATATCTTGACGGCTTCTCTCCAAATGTTCAGGTGATACTGGATAAATTTAAGTTCCGCAATCAGATCGACACAATGGTGGATGCGGACATTCTTGGTGCGGTCATTGAGAAATTCACATCGTCTGATATCAATCTTAGCCCGAATCCGATTTATAAAGATGATGCAAAGACGATCCTCAAACATCCCGGCCTTGATAACCACGGCATGGGTACCATTTTTGAGGAACTGATCCGGAAGTTCAATGAAGAAAACAACGAGGAAGCAGGAGAGCACTGGACGCCTCGTGATGTTGTCGAGCTTATGGCCGACCTTGTGTTTATGCCTATCGCAGACAAGATCAAGGACGCTTCCTATTCCTGTTATGATGGCGCCTGCGGTACAGGAGGTATGCTCACCGTCGCTCAGGACAGACTTCTGACGTTGGCTAAGAGGCGCGGCAAGGAAGTGGCTATCCATCTGTTCGGGCAGGAGATCAATCCTGAGACTTACGCTATCTGTACTGCGGATATGCTGCTGAAAGGTGACGGCGAGGAAGCTGAGCATATCATGTACGGCTCCACTCTTTCTGACGATCAACATGCATCCCGTCAGTTTGACTTCATGCTCTCAAATCCGCCTTACGGAAAGAGCTGGAAAACAGATGCCGAGAAGATGGGCGGCAAAAAAGAAATACTTGATACGCGTTTTAACACTTACATTGAAGGTGGAGAAGAACTGTCGATGATACCTCGTGTAAGTGATGGCCAGCTCCTGTTCTTGTTGAACAATGTAGCAAAGATGAAGAAGGACACTGAACTTGGCAGCCGTATTGCAGAAGTACATAATGGTTCGTCAATATTTACAGGAGATGCTGGTAGCGGAGAAAGTAACGCACGCCGTTATTTAATAGAGAACGATTTGGTTGAAGCAATTATTGGGCTTCCTGATAAGATGTTCTACAATACTCCACTTAATACATATATTTGGATTTTAAGCAACAAGAAAGAGCAACGCAGAAAGGGAAAAATTCAGTTAATAGATGCAAGTGGTATGAAGGTACCGCTCAGGAAAAATCTTGGCGATAAAGGATGCGAATTAACAGAGGAAAATAGACACGAAATTGTTCGCATTTTTATGAATATGGAGGAAAGTGAAGTCAGCCATATTTATAATAATAGCGAGTTCGGATATTGGTCTGTTGTGGTCGAAAGACCGCTTAGGCTGAAGGTTGTACCCATTAAAAAGGTGCCAGATACAGTGTTAAAAAAAGCGGAAGAACGAGCACAGTTTGAACGTGCCATGAGTTCCTTGCCTTCGGATATTGACCTTTCAAACTGGAATGCCTTTGCACGGAAGTGTGGCTTGAAAGCCGCACTGCTTAAAAAAGTTAGACCTTATATCACTGAAAAAGATCCACTTGCTTCTCCGGTCGAAGGAGAAGCAGATCCTGACCTTAGAGATACGGAAATCATACCATTCACCTTCGAGGGAGGTATCGAAAGATTTTTTGAAACTGAAGTCATCCCATTTGCATCAGACGCTTGGATAGATGAAAAAGCAACTAAAGTAGGATATGAGTTGTCCTTTACCAAACATTTTTACAAGCCTATGGTATTCCGTTCAGTACAAGAAATTGTTGACGATTTGCAAGCTCTTGAAAGAGAAACCGATGGAATGCTTGCGGAAATATTGGAGGGGGTTGACTAATGGCACATTATCCAAGTTATAAATCAATAGATTTGCCTTGGGTGAAATCTATACCAACTCACTGGGACATACAAAGGAACAAGAATATTTTTACTGAAAAGAAAGATGAAGTCGGTGAGAATTCGTCTGAGTACACTCTGTTGTCCTTAACCACTAAAGGCATCATTCCGAGAGATGTTGAAAGTGGGAAAGGTAAATTTCCGGCAAGTTTTGATAAATACAAAGTCATTAAGCCCGGATACATAGCTTTTTGCTTATTCGACATTGATGAGACGCCACGAACAGTGGGGTTGTCAGAACTTGATGGCATGCTCACTGGAGCATATACAGTATTTGAAACCAGAGGGATTAATCCTAAGTACGCATTCTACTATTATCTTGCACTCGATAACGAGAAGGCTCTTAAACCTTTGTATACAGGTTTAAGGAAGACAATTAAAACAGATACATTTTTGAGAACAAAAATGCCTGTCCCTCCAATCAATGAGCAAGATGCTATCGTTAATTACCTTGATTGGAAGACATCAAAGATAAACAAGCTGATATCTTCAAAAAGAAAACAAATATCGCTCATATTAGAGCAAAGGAAAACGCTGATTAATGATGTTATTACAAGGGGATTAAAGCAGGATGCTCCGCTAAAAGATAGCGGTGTCTTCTGGTTGGGCGATATTCCTGAGTCGTGGTCAGCTATAAAAATTAAATACCTCTTCAGTGAAGATAATGATAGAAACATAGATGGAAGCGCAGAATTATTATCGTTCAGCAAAAAGAAAGGATTGGTTCCGTTTTCAGAGATTTCCGAAAAAGCACCGAGTGCATCAGATTTGTCCAATTATCGAATCGTACATGAGGGGCAACTGCTGGAAAACAGAATGCAAGCATGGAATGGTATGTTCATTCGGGTAAACAGGAGTGGTTGCGTCTCTCCAGATTACAGCGTGTTTAATGCTTCGGCGGATAGATATGTAAATGTTAAGTTTTATGAATATGTTTTTAGAAGTCCCCTTCAAGTTGAGCAATTTGCAAATGCATCACGAGGCCTTGGAACAGGATTTAATAGGTTGTACACACCTGCATTTGGGGCAATATATACGATTTACCCGCCTCAAATTGAGCAAGATGCAATCGTGAAGTATCTCGATAACCTCGCTCAGAAATTTGATGTAATGATACAGAAGAAAGAGGAACAAATAGAGAGGCTTAAAGAACTAAAAACACTATTGATTTCAGATGCTGTATTTGGAAAGGTCAACGTTACCGGAGTGCATGTTCCAGAGTACGAATATTTGACCGAAGAACTGGACTCGGATTTTGATGATGATATAGAAGAAACCGAAGAACAGGAGGATTGACTATGGCTTTTACCAACACTAAGGAAAGCGGCCTTGAATCCTTAATCGTGAAGTGGCTGGTTGAGCAGAACGGGTACGAGGAAGGATCAAACGCCGACTATAACAAAGAATATGCTGTCGACGAGACGCGCCTATTCCGGTTCCTGCAGGATACGCAGCCGAAGGAAATGGAAAAGCTGGGTGTGTTCACTTCTGACACAAAGAAACGACAGTTCCTGAACCGCCTGTCCGGCGAGATTGCCAAGCGCGGCATTATTGATGTACTGCGCAATGGAGTGAAGGTTTATCCGGCAGACCTTATCATGTTCTACCTGACACCGACCGAAAATAACGAGCAGGCCAGAATCATGTATGAGAAGAACATCTTTAGCGTGACACGGCAGCTGCGCTATTCACAGGATGCCGGGAAGCTGGCACTGGATGTCTGCCTGTTTATTAACGGCCTCCCTGTTATCACGATGGAGCTGAAAAACCAGCTCACAAAACAGAACACGGAAAATGCGGTACGTCAGTACAAAGAAGATCGCGATTTCCATGATCTTCTGTTCTCCTTCAAGCGCTGTATGGTCCATTTTGCTGTGGATGATGCCACGATCCAGTTCTGCACAAAACTTGCCGGTAAGGATAGCTGGTTCCTCCCGTTCAATAAAGGCTATAACGACGGAGCAGGAAATCCGCCAAACCCGGACGGCCTTATGACAGACTATCTTTGGATGGACATCCTTACCAAGAGAAAGCTGTCCCGTATTATAGAAAACTACGCACAGGTCATCGAAGAGGTTGATGAAGATACAAAAAAGAAATCCATCAAGCAGATTTGGCCGCGTTACCATCAGCTCGATTGCGTGGAGAAACTGCTGGCCGACGTGCAGGAAAACGGTGTCGGCAAACGCTATCTGATCCAGCACAGTGCCGGAAGTGGTAAATCAAACTCTATTGCATGGCTGGCACATCAGCTGATCGGGCTTGAGAAAGACGGTCACCCGATGATCGATTCGGTCCTTGTGGTTACTGACCGCCGTATTCTGGATAAACAGATCCGCAATACGATCAAGCAGTTCATGCAGGTCAAAAACACCGTAACATGGGCAGAACATGCCGGTGATTTGCGCAAGGCCATACAGGATGGCAAGCGCATCATTATATCGACAATAGAAAAGTTCCCATACATCATATCTGAGATCGGGCAGGAACATAAGAATAACAAGTTTGCCATCATCATCGACGAGGCGCATTCTGGCCAGAGTGGACGTAATTCCGCGAATATGAATCTGGCACTTTCTGGCCTTGCCACAGATGACGATGCAGACAACGAGGATAAGATCAATGCCATGATGGAGGGACGCAAGCTCGTCTCCTCCGCCAGCTACTTTGCTTTCACAGCTACTCCGAAGAATAAGACCGAGGAGATGTTTGGTGTTGCCTATGAGGAGGCTGGTGAAATCAAGCATCGCCCGTTCCATGTCTATACGATGAAGCAGGCCATTCAGGAGGGCTTCATTCTTGATGTGCTTCGGAACTATACGACCATCGACAGCTGGTACAAGATCATGAAAACAGTCGAGGATGATCCGATGTTTGACAAGAAGCGTGCGCAGAAGAAGCTGCGTGCCTTTGTCGAGGGTAATCCGGACGTTATTGCTAAAAAGGCAGCTATGATGGTGGAGCATTTCCATGAGCAGGTAGTCGCTAAGAAGAAGATCGGCGGTAAAGCGCGTGCAATGGTTGTTACGGCCAGCATTCCAAGATGCATTGAATACTACTATGCAATCAATAAGTGGCTTGCAGAAAGACACAGTCCATATAAGACTATTGTAGCCTTCTCCGGCGAGCATAAATATAACGGACAGGAACCGGCATTGACATCGGCTACTATGAATGGATTCCCGGATGCAAAGATTCCGAAGGAGTTCAAGAAAGATCCGTATCGGATTTTGATTGTTGCGGACATGTTCCAGACCGGCTTTGACGAGCCGCTCTTGCAGACAATGTATGTAGACAAGCCATTATATGATATTGCAGCAGTGCAAACTCTTTCTCGCCTGAACAGAGCATATCCAGGCAAAGACGAGGTGTATGTTCTTGACTTTGCAAATAAGACATCGACTATTGAAGAGGCGTTCTCGAAGTTCTACAGAACAACGATTCTTTCCGGAGAGACTGATCCTAATAAGCTGTACGACTTGATTACCATTATGGAGGAGTATCAGGTCTACGATGACAGCGATGTTGAAAAACTGGTAGACCTATTCCTGAGTGGAGCGGAGCGTGATCGCCTCGATCCTATTCTGGATGCCTGCACAGCTGTATATAAACAGCTCGAACTTGACGATCAGATTAAGTTTAAGAGCGCAGCTAAATCGTTCGTGCGTACATATGGATTCCTTGGTGCAATTCTTCCCTATGGAAATGTTGACTGGGAGAAGCTGTCAATCTTCCTGAACTTGCTGATACCGAAACTTCCGTCGCCTCGTGACGATGATCTTTCGGAGGGCATCCTTCAGACGATAGATCTGAGCAGCTACAGAAATGAAGCGCAGGAGGCCATTGCTATTAAGCTGGAGGATGCTGATGCAGAAATTGCGCCGGTACCTGCAGGCAAGGTAGGCCATATCGTTGAGCCGGAAATGGATCTGCTTTCCAAGATCATCATGGACTTCAACGACATGTTCGGAAATATAAACTGGAACGATGCGGATAATGTTCAGCGTCAGATTCTGGCCATCCCGGAGATGGTGTCAAAGGATAAGAAATATCAGAATGCCATGAAGAATTCTGATGCACAGGAGGCGCGTACTGAAAGCGAGCGTGCCCTACAGGCGGTTATCTTCTCTATCATGGCGGACAACATGGAGCTCTTCAAGCAGTTCCAAGACAATCCATCGTTCAAGAAATGGCTTTCTGATTTGGTGTTTAACCTTACCTACAATCCGGAGGGCAAGGAGTACGTGATGCCGGGTGCGGAGCGGAAGTCTGTTACTTACGATTTTAATCCGCAGCAGGATTTGATGATGGTAGCTGAAGATACGGTACCTTATGGTGAAAAGAAAGATGACGACTAATTACAGGGAGGTGTATGGGCATTGGAACTCACAAAAACTGTAAAGGATAAAACTTTTGATGATTACTTTACAGAGGTCGATCACAGCGAAAGCATCAGTGAAGATCGACCGGGTTCAATGCGCCTTTTTTACCTCAATGTCAGAAGCGGCAAAATCAAGATAGCTGATCTTGAGAAATTCACAATGCTGAACATTGGCCGCTATGTATTTTCGCGGGCAAAGCAGGAACAGTATGAAAAGGCCGGAAATCTTGATGCGGTCATGCAGCAGGCTCTTCGTATTATGCGTAAACGAGGTGCAGCTGATGCCAAGGGCACTGGAAATGAGCTCGGCGAGATTATGATTTATGCTTTCCTTGAGGAGAAATTAAAAGCATATAAGCTACTCAGCAAAATCGAGCTAAGTACGGATGCTGCGCAATATTTGAGTGAGGCTGATGGTATCCATTTCCTGTGTTCTGACGGTACCAGCGGATCGTATAACCAGATGGTATTCGGTGCTTCAAATATCGTCGGAGAGATTAAGGATGCCATAGATCAGGCTTTTGAGATCATCAAGAAGATCAGTGCCCATGAGGATGACGAGGTTTATATGATTGAAAAGACCGTCCTCGACCGTTTTTATGATGAAGATGATCTGGCAGTCTTGAAAGAGTATGTTGTACCAGAGGAAGGAAAGAAGGCCAAGTACGCAATATCTTATGGCGTATTCTTGGGATACAATTTCGGCATTCTTCCTTCAGGCCGTAGCGATGATGAATTGCTGGATATTATGCAGGAGAAGCTGGAACAAGACGCACAGCAACACGCTGCATACATCTCGCAAAAAATAAAGGACTGCGGGCTGGAAAACCACGCATTCTATTTTTACCTGCTTCCGTTGAATGATGCGGAGACCGAAAAGAAAACGATAATGCAGCACGTATTGGATGGAGATGTTGACCTATGAGCGGTGAAAAGAGAACACTCGGTGCCGCCATATTTGCCGACATCGAAGATAACGAATACTTGAATAAGATTCATGAGAAGGTGCTGTATAACTATGCCCTGCGACTGCTTCAACTTACCAAGAAGGAACCACTGCCTTTCGACCAGAAGGAGAAGCGTGATGCGTTGCGTTTCGCTGACCTGCTGTCTAAGTCCAATGATCCTGAAAAGGCAAATGCTCATAAAATCTGGGCGCAGGAAATTGTAATCCTCTTGAATGAGCTTCACCCGGAGGACACGCTGATCAAGCTTTATGCCGGAGATGTCTTTTCAAGCATAGGAAACCACAAGGGCATAGAACACATTAATTCCGAATATCAGGACATTACTGCGCTGGAGAGGTTCTTCTCTGAATTTAGGGATGACTATCTTACGATTCCCGCCGAACCGAGCGAGAAGTTTTTCGCTGCTCAGAAAGCGGCATATGACCACTTGACAGACGATTGCTTCAGTTATTCGGCTCCGACCTCTATGGGAAAATCCTTCATCATGCGGATGTTTATCAAGAACGAGGTTATCCACGGCGCACAGAAAAACTATGCTCTGATTGTGCCGACAAAGGCACTCATAAACGAAGTCCGTGGCAAGGTTATTGATGACCTCGGTGAAAATGGAAACCTTCAGAAAATCAACTACCTTGACCGCTGCAATTATCGTGTGGTAACTGCGGCCAGTGATATTGCGTTGGAGGAGGAACATAATTATATCTTCGCTCTCACGCCGGAGCGCTTACTTTACCTGTTGATCAGCCAACCGAAGGTACAGATAGACTATCTGTTTGTCGATGAGGCACATAAGTTGTCTGGCAAGAACAGCCGTGCTCCGTTTTATTACAAGGTTGTGGATATGCTTTTGAAACGAGAGCATAAGCCACACTTCATCTTTGCCTCCCCGAATATTCCGAATCCGCAGGTTTATCTTCGGATGATGACGGATATAGAAGCAGGTGATGATAGCAATCTGGCAATTACATATTCACCGGTTGTGCAGGTGAAGTTCCTTGTTGATCTGAAAAACAAGGAGATACAGGTATATAACGAGCACAATGGAAAAAGAATCCATGTTGCAAATATCAATGACATGAAAGGCAGAAAAGCAAATCTCACTGATATACTGGTGTGGTTTGAAAGCATGAATGATAGGCTTCCTGAAGAAAGGCGGAAGCAGACTATTGTTTACTTTAATGGCAGGAATAAAGCTATCGATGCTGCACGAAAATTTTCAGATGCGATCGGTGATGCAGGTGTTAAGAATGATCCTATCTTGGAGACGCTCGCGAAGGATATCAGGCAGGAAGTACATGGCGATTATTTCCTCGCCGAGATGATCCGAAAAGGCATCGCATATCACATTGGTTATCTTCCCGCTTCTATACGAGCAAGGATTGAGACGCTGTTCCAAGAGGGACATATCACGATTATGTTCTGTACCAGCACTTTGCTTGAGGGTGTCAACCTGCCAGCGGACAATCTTTTTATTACAGATAACAAGATATTTCGCAGCGAAATGGAGCCAGTCGACTTCAGAAATCTGATAGGACGCGTGGGCAGGATCAGCTTTAACCTTTTTGGAAATGTGTACTTCGTCAGTGAGGAGACGGAAAAGGTTGAATCTGATGATTATGTCAGAATGCTGCAAGAGAAAGTTCCTGAGCAGGTGCTTTCCATTACAACAGATCCGAAAGTTCTTAAAAAGGTGGAAAAGAAGTATGTCGCAGATATCCTTAAAAGTGGCAGTTCGGTAATCCCGCAGCGAGTCAATGAAGAAGGAAAAGCTCTACAATCCGAAGAATCCTACATCATGATGAGAAAGTTCGGATTGATCCTTTTACGAGACATTGTTGAGGATAAGGATACACTTGTCCGGAGGGAGTTTAAGCAATTTCTTACAGATGAGGACGAGAGGAACATCCGCGCGAAATTTAAGAATACTGAGACTGTCCCGGATGACGATATTAACACATCTGTTGATCAGACAAAGCGGTTGATTATAGCAATAAAGAGAGATAACCTCTGCTATCCTGATGTGAAGGACGGATACTTCAAGCACGATGTGGTTTTGGCGTTTTTGAGGAAGCTGAGCGATGTTTTTCAGTGGAAAATATATGAGTCCAATACTCTTGGAAAGGATACACTGCTGAGTTGGTACGCTGTTATTCTCTGCGAATGGATGGAAGGAAACGGCCTAAATTATATTATGCGGGCTGCCCTGAAGCATCATCGTGAACATCCAGAGAATTTCTGGATCAACAATTATACGAGAGATGTTTATAACGATAACGACAAAATTCATAGAAACATTGTCTTTGCCGATACGCTTGAGGTTATTGAGAACATAGTTCTATTTAGCGTATCGAATTATTTCCTTCGCTTCTCTAACGAGTTCAGGCGCATTAAGGGTGACGATGAACTGGATGCCAATAACTGGTATGAATATGTTGAATATGGTACCACCAATCCGCTGACAATCCTTCTTCAGAGAAATGGCTTCTCTCGTGAGTCGGCACGATTCATCAAGGAAAATCCAGAGTATGTTGTGAAGGACGGCAGCACCGGTAAGCTGAAACTGAAGGCCTCGTTGTCAAAGTGCGGGAGAACCAGCGTGGAGAACGAAGTCGAATATATCCGGCAGAATATTCCCGGAATCTTTGTAGACGAGGAGGATTAACACAAGATGAAAGGATCAGAATGTAAATTCGTAAAATACATGGAAGGCTCTGACAAGCGCTTTGTCATCCCGGTGTATCAGAGAAATTATGACTGGAAGACAGAAAACTGCAAGCAGCTGTACGATGACCTTGTAAAAATTATCAAGGGGCACCGGAAGAGTCACTTCTTTGGGAGCCTCGTTTCCGTTTACAATCCGGACGGCCACAATGAGGAGTTCCTGATTATCGACGGCCAGCAGCGTCTTACGACTGTATCGCTGTTATTTCTTGCCATGTATAACCTGATTGATAAGGGTGTCATTGTGCCGGAGACCGCTAATCTGAAGCAGCGGATTTTTGAGGAATACCTTGTGGATAAGTGGAAGCCGGAGGATACTCGTATCAAACTCAAACCGGTAAAGAATGACCAGACCGCCTTTGGAAAGCTGTTCTCTGATCCGACGGAGCATATCCGCGAGTCAAATCTGACCGTGAACTACGATTATTTCTATGATCGGATTCAGAAGCAGGAAATCGCCATCGACCAGCTTTATGATGCGATTTGCTGTTTGGAGATTATAAATATCCGTCTGGATATGGATGACAATCCACAGCTCATTTTCGAGAGCCTGAACTCGACCGGCCTTGACCTCAGCGAAGGCGACAAGATCAGAAACTTCATTTTGATGGGCTTACCGTCCAAGGAGCAAGAGGCCTACTACGAGAAATACTGGAATAAAATCGAGGTTTGCACGAAGTATGATGTAAGCGCCTTTATCAGGGATTATCTGAGTGTAAAGCAGCAGGCCATCCCGCAGCAGAAGAAAATCTACATCAATTTTAAGGACTTTGTGGAGCTTGGAAAAATCGAAACGGAACCACTCCTTGCCGAGATGCTGGCCTATGCAAAGCGGTACCAGATTCTCCTTGAGGGTAATTCTGGCAGTGCTACCCTTGACGCTTGCATTGATCGGCTGAACCGTCTGGAGACTACGGTAACAAGGCCGTACTTCCTCGAAGTGCTGCGCCTATATAATGAAAACAAACTGACTTTAACACAGGTCACGGAGATTTTCCTGACGACAGAGAACTATCTGTTCCGCAGGACGATGTGTGACCTGCCGACAAATGCTCTGAATAAGATTTTCCTCATGCTGCACCGGGAAATCGTCCGGTACGACGGCACCGATGATGACTATGTCGAGAAGTTCAAGTATGCGCTTCTCTCAAAGAAGGAGCGTGCCCGCTTCCCTGACGATGTTGAGTTTAAGGCAGCATTTGAGGAACGTCCAGTTTATCTGATGAACAGCAAAAATAAGATTTACATCCTTGAACGCTTCGAGAATTTCGGCACTTCGGAGGATAAGGATGTATACCGCCACTGTGATGACGGTACTTATTCCATTGAGCACATCATGCCTCAGCACCTTACGCCGATTTGGCAGAAGGAACTGGGAGATGACTATGAGCAGATACATGAAGTGTGGTTACATCGTATGGCAAATCTTACACTGACGGCCTATAACTCGAAATACAGCAATAGCTCATTCACCGAAAAGAAAACCATGCAGAATGGCTTTGATGATAGTGGTATCCGCATGAATACCTGGATTGCCAAGAAGAACAAGTGGACGCTGGCAGAACTGGAGGAACGCAGCGAATATCTCATAGGTCGGGCTCTTTCAATCTGGGCAGCACCTGTCACAGAATACAAACCGGAAGAAAAGCAGCTTGATACTTATACTCTTGAAGATGAGGGCGAGCTGACCGGACGACTGATTGCAAAATTCACCTTTAAGAACACGGAACAGCCGGTAACGAGCTGGGTTGAGATGTTCCAAAAGGTTATTCAGATTCTGTATGCCGAGGACAAGGCTATTATCACAAAGCTGGCCATGTCGGAGGAGGAGAATATTGCTCTTCACTTCAACACTAATCCGGATGCATTCACGAAGTCAGTGGAGATTGGTGACGGCATCTATGTATGGACAAACACCAGCACGCAGAGCAAACTGTCTGTCCTTAGTCGCCTCTTCAAACTGTACAATGAAGATCCTTCTGATTTAGTTTTTTATCTACGTGATGAAAATGAGGCCAATGAGGATGAGCCGGGCAGCCGTTACGAGCTCCGGAGAAAATACTGGACGTGTGCGCTTCCGATTATCCAGAAAGCGCACGGTGAGGACGGTTCTTTCTCTAATGTTAATCCGTCAAGGGATAACTGGATCAATGGCTCCTTTGGTATCGGCGGTTTTTATCTATGCTGCGTAGCAAACTATGATGCAGCACGGGCAGAGGTCGTATTTGGCAGAGGAAATAAGCAAGAAAACAAGGACGCCTTCGATAGCCTGTACACACATAAAGCGGAGATAGAATCAGCGTTGGGCACGACGCTCCAGTGGAACCGTGGTGACGATATCAAATCGTCCAAGGTTTTCATTCAGCTGAATAACGTCAGCATTGAAAATGAGACCGACTGGCTCCAGATGGCAAACTTCCACGCCGACTGGACGAAGAAGTTCTACGATGTGATTGTGCCGTTTATAAAGCAATAAAGAAGGAGCGCATGATGAAAATAGGAAGAAATGATCCGTGTCCATGTGGAAGCGGAAAGAAATATAAGAATTGTTGTCTCCGAAAGGAAACAATGAGCATCCCTGACCGTATAAAACAAGCGGTTAAAGAGAGTGGATATAATGAAGATATCGGGAATGTGCTTGCAAATATGTATAGGTACATGGAGAGAAAGCAATGGTGGGGTGCCTGCCACGCTTCATGTGCTGCGTTATACGTTTGTCTGTCTGAGCTCGGATACAAACCTAAGCTATGTATAGGTGAGGTGCTTGGTCAAGGATTGTATTTTGATCATTCGTGGATTAGCCTTGATGATAAAATGATTGATCTTGCAATAAGCATGACAATGCTTGGGGGAGCACCGGCATCAGGAGTGATTATTCTTGGAAAAGATATCAAAACAGGGCTGCTTCCTATACTGGATTATGGCGTTCCAGGAAGAGGCATCGAGGATCAGACGAAGTTCGTGATGGGGCTCCCATTTACCCAGTATATGGATAGCTTTCCGGATGAAAAAGGTGGTCTATGGGGCGTCGTGCGTGAAGTATTAAGTACTGATGTAAATATTCCGTCATTACGTGAAAAATATAAGGACACGAAGAGAGTTCTTATAAGACATGAATGATGGTAATTATGTTGCATTTGAAGGAGATCTATTCGTTCGTGAGTAATGATATTAAAGCAATGGCTATGAGGTGCTTGAAGAGACTGGTGACCTAAAAACAAACTACTGGGATTATATGACCACAGAGCCTATAAAATGTAACGAAGAGTTAAAACGCCTGGAATGCGCTGACTATGATTTGTGTTCAGCTTTGTTGACGATGCTATTGCGAGAAGATCATTTTTGTCATGGTGCTTTTGATCAGAGAGTGGAATATGGGCAGGTTGAATGTATTGTTCAACGAATGATAAAATTGCTTGAAAGGTAAGGCTGGGTTTCATTTATATCATTTCCTGCAACAGAATTCAGTCATTCGAAAAATTCGAATAACTCATAATTACAAGAGGGTTTAGTTATCCGATAATTTTGGATAACTGCTGGTAGTGGTTATTCACAGGACGAAATTGGAAAAACAGTATTTACCTAATTCGCAAATCAGTTTAAATGAACTATTCGGAATTTCCGGATAGTTCAAATCTAATGGAAGCTAGGGCACATGTGATACAGATGAAATAATGCCCGGATTCCAGGTCGAGACGGTGAAATCCGGCAACTCAACTCCCTGCGAGTGTATGGCAAATTCGTGCTCAGAGCGGATGAATTGTGTAGAAGTTGAGCGGCTTTCACTGTCTCAACTGTCGAGACAGTGGCAGGGAGCAGCAGTGTAAAATTGCCTTGCATTATATAGGTAGCAAAGGCTTTATACAGACTTGTTCCCATAGACTTCAATGGTTAAGACCTTGATATGGATGTCAATTTTGCTACAGATTGCATCTGTTTGTAGCTGTGAATGTGCGATTTCAGAAACTGTGGACATGTTTCCGTTTTGACAGGATATGTTTCCGCGAACGGGCACAAAACCAGACATCAATCAGGCGGTATCGTGCCATGTGGAGATTGTGGTAGGACTACACAGAAACGATATATAGAAATCCTTGAATTTACGCACTTTGCAGAGTTTTTCAGCTTCAACAGGATTGCTGAAAATCACAAGGAAAAAGAGCTTGTGAGGAAGGTAACGGTTGTTGTGGCATTAGACCTCGGTTGTGGGAACACAAAAAATTCTGAATATGAAAGTAAATAGAGAGCTATCAGATATATTGATAGAACATAGGGATACTTCAAAAGAGTGTCCCTATGTTTATATTAGGGCATTCCATTAGGAGTGCCTTTTTCAAGTAAATTTCAGAAGGAGGTTCACTATGAACAACACAGCGTTAGGAGCAGTAAGTAACAAGAAAGAGAACATTCGCTTTATTAGCGAAGCACATGAGAAATTCTACTATGAAAAATTAAAAGAAGTGCTTGCAGATGAGTAAGATATGCATGGAATACCTTCGATTGGTGTCAATATGCACATTGATGGTACAGAAGAATGGGAAGATGAGGAAGCAGATATTGTCAGAGAAAATTGCATAGATGTGGATTTTCTGAATTACACACCAGAGCTTCGGGATACTCCCACAGTGCAGGATGCCCTTAAAAAACTGATTGCGGCATATCCGGATAAAGAGGTTAATGACAGGGAGACAAAGGAAGCAAAGATACAGACGATTGCGACAGAACTTGACTAGTTATCCTATGATATTGACACTTTTGAATATAGAGACTCGGTACCGGACAGGGAAGCACAGGTTCAAATGATTGCAAATGATATAAAAAGCGGTAATGTGAAGCCATTACAGATTTTTTTGCAGACATCTATTGATGAGGGAATTGACGAGGACAGCGAAAGACAGGCAAAAAAGCTGATTGCTAAGCTGGCAGAATATAAGCCGCTTGCCAAGATCGAGGGTAAGCGCATAGTTTTAGGGCGTACCCTATAAATGAAATCTGACACCCCGCGCTAGGATGCCAGACATGCGAGTATTGGTCCTATGTCAAGATTTAGTACAAGTTAAAATGAGAAACTTTTCCGATTTTAACCCGCCAGAAGCTCAGCCTCAGTGTGTGTTCTTTTATACAATCGTTCGAATTCATTTGGTGACATATAGTTACAATGGCTATGAATTCGTTTCGTATTGTAGAAAGCTTCCAGATATTCGAAAATCAAGCGGTATGCCTGCTTGTAATCGTGAATTTTAAAGCGGTTGAGCCATTCACGTTTGATAATCGAATGGAAGGATTCAATGCAGGCATTATCCCACGGAAATGCTTTCTTTGAGTAACTACGCTGCATATTTTCTGTTACTTTTTTATATTCCGTCGCAACGTACTGACTGCCACGATCAGAGTGAATGATCAATGGCTGGTCGATATTTCGGCGAGCTTTGGCTTTGTTTATCGTATCAATCACGCAGGATACTTCCAGTGTTTTTGAAAGTGTCCATGCTATGATTTTTCTGGAAAATAAATCCATAATACTGGTCAGATAGACAAATCCGTCTATTGTCCAGATGTAGGTGATATCCGAACACCAGACAGCATTCGGGCGGTCAGGATTAAACTGTTCATCAAGGATATTTTGTAATTCTGTGCTGAAATCAGAATCTTTTGTGGTGATGGTCCATGGTTTGCTCCACTGAGCACGGATTCCCATTTGGCGCATATATGTACCAACGGTTCTTTCCGAAATGACTTCACCGGTTTTTCGCAGTTCTACAGTGATTTTCGGAGCGCCGTAGTTCTGCTTGGAATCATCATAAATATCCTGTATTTTTGCTTTTACAGCTTCACGACGTTTTTCTGTATCAGAAGGTACGTGGTGGAGCCATGCAAGATATCCTGAGCGAGAGACACCTAAAAATTTCAACATTCCGGAGACGGAAACCCGGCGTCCAGCCTTTTTGGCAGCTTCCGTCTTCTCAGACACTTCGAGATAAATGGCTTCCGTCATTTTCCCAGAATGTTGATTGCTTTTTTTAATACATCAAGTGCATCTTGGGCATCACGTAATTCACGTCTGAGACGGGCGATTTACTTCTGTTCATCGGATGCGTAATTACCAGAACCCCGAACAGGAATATCACCGGATTCACGGAAGTCTTTCAGCCACTTTGTTAGTGTGCTGTATCCGATGCCAAGATTTTCTGCACATCCACGTACACCGAGATCTTTATGATCTTGATAATACCGGATTGCATCAAGTTTAAATTGTTTGTCATGTTGCATTGCCATATGAGATCCTCCTTCAGCATGTCTCTATTGTACCATGTTAATATGTATTTGGAATTTCTCATTTTGGCTTGTACTATTTATATTCTAGCACCAATAACAATGAGAAAAAGACCGGAGAATATAATGTTTATTCTGCGTGTCTGGTTGTAAACCACGCAGCTAATGGAAAAATGTATCTGTATGATGTAGTGGGCATAAAAAAAGAAGCGAGTAACCCACTCAAGACTATCAAGTAGTCAAGTGGTACAAAACCGCTTCTGAATACATATTATCATTGAGATGTGGAAAAGTCAACAGTTTGTTTAGAAGCTGGCTGATCTTTTTTGGAATCTTTTTTCTGATATGCATTATTGGAGCGATGTGATTGCGAAAGGTTGCAAGATAAATGTATATTAATACCATTATCAGTAAAAAGGCTGCATCTGATGTAAAAACGATAGCCATCGCAAAGAAACCAATCATAATAAAAGGAACTGGGCTACAGAAAATGTATTGTATGTAGCCATATATAGCTATAATCATATAAAATTGAATATACACAATGAAAGAAGCAGATATGTGGAAATATTCCATGTGTCTGCTTTTTTGTTGCCCAGCATACGACAAAAAGGCAGCAACAAGTCTTAGCGAAGCTTGCTCTATGCAGTCATATATACCACACCGCAGGGATGTAACAGCAGGGTATTAGGGGCAGCCGCCACTAACGAGATGGGTTTTTGTAACACGAAAACCGTATCTCGCCTACTATGTTACCCTACTATGTTACAGGAATTTCCAAAGCAGCGGAAGTGGATATACGAAAGACCGACAGAGTGACTATCACAGCAAAACAGATAAGAAGAATTACACGAGAGGAGGGATGCGTATGGGCAGACCAAAGAGCAGACAGGCACCAAGAACGACAATGAGCATCCGGGTATCGGAGCGTGAGCGTAGAGAGATAGAGGAGAAAGCAGCGGCTACAGGAATGACACCATCTGCCTATATCCGTACGATGGCATTGGATGGTGGAAATGTGGATATGACCAGTCATGAGGACAGGCAGAAGCTGATGTATGAGCTATCTACAATCGGCAACAACATCAACCAGATAGCACGAATGGCAAATACGAATGTATTTATCTCAAAGTCAGATGTGCAGGAGGTAAATGAGCAGCTGAAACAGATACAGCGACTTCTATTGCAGTATATAAGAAACAGGTAACAGATAACAGATGTGCCTGGCATCTATCCATCAGAGAATGCGGCATAAGTGATGAAGAATATGCCAGATTAGTGTTGGAAGCGGCAGAATAAAAAGATGGTAGTCATTAGGAAATATCCTTTTGGCTACCATTTTTTTATTAAAATAGGTAATTGCGAAACTCGCGATGCTCGTTCGCAAACTTGAATCAAAATAGAAA
>OODT01000516.1_pt1 | contig 41015 bp, 37 predicted proteins | sample 1671841 | NCBI WGS metagenome assembly OODT01 (sample SAMN06348198, study PRJEB24527) | human gut metagenome | biome: human gut; feature: ankylosing spondylitis patient; material: feces | host: Homo sapiens | place: China | collected 2015-10 | reverse complement strand
AGCAATGTCAAGAATAGGAAAATTACCCATTAGTATTCCCGCTGGAGTAACAGTTACTCTGAACGGTGAAGTGGTTACTGTTAAAGGACCCAAAGGTGAACTTAGCCAGTATGTGAACCCGGCTATCAATATTGCTATTGAAGATGGACACATCACTTTAACTGAAAACGAAAATGCAATGCTGGATAATCCCAAGCAGAAACATGCATTTCACGGTTTGTATCGTTCATTAGTACACAACATGGTTGTTGGTGTCTCTGAAGGATATAAGAAAGAATTGGAGCTTGTTGGTGTTGGCTATCGTGCTTCTAATCAAGGAAATATCATTGAATTAGCATTAGGATATACACACAATATCTTTATACAGTTGCCTCCTGAAGTCAAAGTAGAGACAAAGTCAGAAAGAAATAAGAATCCTCTTATTCTTTTAGAGTCTTGTGACAAACAATTGCTTGGTCAAGTTTGCTCTAAGATACGTTCTTTCCGTAAGCCCGAACCGTATAAAGGTAAAGGTATTAAGTTTGTTGGCGAGGTAATTCGCAGAAAGTCTGGTAAATCAGCCGGTGCTAAGTAATTTACGTAAATTTGTATTATTATGACAACAAAAATAGAAAGACGAATTAAGATCAAATATAGAGTACGCAATAAAGTGTCAGGTACTGCTGCACGTCCGCGTATGAGTGTATTTAGAAGTAACAAGCAAATCTATGTCCAGATTATCGACGATTTGTCAGGTAAGACATTGGCTGCTGCCTCTTCACTGGGTATGACTGAGAAGTTGCCTAAGAAAGAAGTTGCTGCTAAAGTAGGTGAGATGATTGCAAAAAAGGCTCAGGAAGCAGGTATTACGACTGTTGTTTTCGACCGTAATGGTTACTTGTATCATGGGAGAGTAAAAGAAGTAGCTGATGCTGCTCGTAACGGTGGACTTAAATTTTAATCATTATGGCAGGAGTTAATAATAGAGTTAAGATTACTAACGATATAGAACTGAAAGATAGATTAGTTGCTATTAATCGTGTTACTAAAGTTACCAAAGGTGGTAGAACTTTTAGTTTCTCTGCAATCGTTGTTGTAGGTAACGAAGAAGGTATCATTGGTTGGGGACTTGGTAAAGCAGGTGAAGTAACAGCTGCTATCGCTAAAGGTGTTGAGTCAGCTAAAAAGAACCTGGTGAAAGTACCTATTTTAAAAGGTACTGTTCCTCATGAACAATCAGCTAGATTTGGTGGTGCTGAAGTATTCATCAAACCTGCATCTCACGGAACCGGTGTTGTAGCTGGTGGTGCTATGCGTGCTGTATTGGAAAGTGTTGGTGTTACTGACGTTTTGGCTAAATCTAAAGGTTCTTCGAATCCGCATAACCTTGTTAAAGCTACAATTGAAGCTTTGAGTGAAATGCGTGATGCAAGAATGGTTGCTCAGAACAGAGGTATTAGTGTTGAAAAAGTATTTAGAGGATAAGGAGGAGATATGTCAACTATAAAGATTAAACAAGTTAAAAGTAGAATTGGTGCTCCAGCTGATCAGAAAAGAACTCTTGATGCACTGGGACTTCGCAAATTGAACCGTGTGGTTGAACACGAAAGCACTCCTTCAATTCTTGGAATGGTAGATAAAGTAAAACACTTGGTTGCCATTGTTAAGTAATTATTTGTTGAATAATAAAACGAAATTACAATATGAACTTAAGTAATTTAAAACCTGCTGAGGGATCTACTAAGACAAGAAAAAGAATTGGACGTGGTGCTGGTTCTGGCTTAGGTGGTACTTCTACAAGAGGTCATAAAGGAGCTAAATCAAGATCTGGATACTCTAAGAAAGTTGGCTTTGAAGGTGGTCAGATGCCTCTTCAACGTCGAGTACCTAAATTTGGTTTTAAGAACATTAATAGAGTGGAATATAAAGCTATTAACTTAGAAACAATCCAGAAATTGGCTGAAGCTAAGAAGTTGGAAAAAATAGGAGTTAATGACTTTATTGAAGCTGGATTCATTTCTTCAAGCCAGTTGGTAAAAGTATTGGGTAACGGAACTTTGACTGCTAAGCTGAGTGTAGAAGCTCATGCATTCTCTAAGAGTGCTGTTGCTGCTATTGAGGCTGCTGGTGGAAATGTAGTAAAACTCTGATTCAATGAGAAAAGCTATTGAAACATTAAAGAATATATGGAAAATTGAGGATCTGAGACAACGGATCCTCATTACCATATTGTTTGTGGCGATTTACCGTTTCGGTTCGTACGTTGTGCTGCCTGGAATCAACCCGGGTATGCTGACACAATTGCACCAACAAACAAGCGAGGGCCTTTTAGCCTTATTAAACATGTTCTCAGGAGGAGCATTTTCTAATGCGTCTATTTTCGCATTAGGAATTATGCCTTATATCTCTGCATCAATCGTTATTCAGTTGTTGGGAATCGCTGTGCCGTATTTCCAGAAACTTCAGCGAGAAGGAGAAAGTGGCAGAAGAAAGATGAATCAATATACTCGTTATTTGACGATTGCTATTTTATTGGTTCAGGCCCCTTCTTATTTGCTCAATCTTAAAATGCAGGCTGGACCTTCCTTAAATGCTTCATTAGATTGGACTCTTTTCATGGTTACTTCTACCATTATTTTGGCAGCTGGAAGTATGTTTATCCTGTGGCTTGGTGAAAGAATCACGGATAAAGGTATTGGTAATGGTATTTCATTTATCATCTTGATTGGTATTATTGCTCGTCTTCCGCAGTCATTGTTCCAGGAGTTGATTTCCCGTATGACTGATAAGACTGGTGGTTTAATCATGTTCTTATTTGAAATAGTATTCCTGCTGATAGTAATTGCAGGAGCAATTCTTTTAGTACAAGGCACAAGAAAAATTCCTGTACAGTATGCAAAAAGAATTGTCGGTAATAAACAGTACGGTGGTGCAAGACAGTACATTCCTTTAAAAGTGAATGCTGCTGGTGTGATGCCTATCATTTTTGCTCAGGCAATCATGTTTATTCCGATCACTTTCATTGGCTTTTCTAACACGAACAATGTAAGTGGTTTTGTACATGCATTTACTGACCATACGAGTTTCTGGTATAATTTTGTTTTTGCAGTAATGATTATCTTATTTACGTATTTCTATACTGCGATAACCATTAACCCGACTCAAATGGCCGAGGATATGAAGAGAAATAATGGTTTCATTCCGGGAATTAAGCCAGGTAAGAAAACTGCTGAGTATATCGATGACATCATGTCACGTATTACTTTGCCGGGTTCTTTCTTTTTGGCTTTCATTGCTATTATGCCCGCATTTGCCGGCATCTTTGGTGTGAAGGCTGAGTTTGCTCAATTCTTCGGTGGTACGTCTCTGTTAATTCTTGTAGGTGTTGTTTTAGATACGCTGCAACAGGTTGAAAGTCATTTGTTGATGAGACATTATGATGGCTTGTTGAAGTCAGGTCGTATCAAAGGACGCACTGGTAGTAGTGTAGCTGCATATTAATTCTTTGAGTAGAAATGATATTTCTTAAAACAGAAGATGAAATAGAGCTGCTCCGTCAGAGTAACTTGCTTGTTGGGAGAACGCTGGCTGAAGTTGCCAAATTAGTGAAACCGGGAGTTACCACAAAAGAACTGGATAAGGTAGCGGAAGAGTTTATCAGAGATCATGGTGCTGTCCCTACTTTTAAAGGCTTTCCTAATCAATATGGAGATCCGTTTCCAGCTTCATTATGCACATCGGTTAATGAAGAGGTTGTGCATGGAATTCCGGGAGATATCGTGTTGAAAGACGGTGATATTGTTTCGGTGGATTGTGGGACATACATGAATGGTTTCTGTGGTGATTCGGCTTATACCTTTTGTGTTGGTGAGGTGGACGAAGAAGTTCGTCAATTGTTGAAGGTGACTAAAGAGGCGTTGTATATTGGTATTCAGAATGCTGTACAAGGGAAGAGAATCGGTGATATCGGATATGCTATCCAGCACTATTGTGAATCCCATTCTTATGGTGTAGTGCGTGAGTTTGTCGGTCACGGGATTGGTAAAGACATGCACGAAGATCCTCAAGTTCCAAATTATGGTAAAAGGGGATATGGAACACTTTTGAAAAAAGGTCTTTGTATTGCAATTGAGCCGATGATTACGCAAGGTGACCGACAAGTGATTATGGAACGTGACGGATGGACAGTGAGAACAAGAGATCGGAAATGTGCCGCACACTTTGAGCATACCATTGCGGTAGGTGCAGGCGGGGCTGATATTCTGTCATCATTTAAATTCATAGAAGAAGTTTTAGGAGATAAAGCGATATAATATATGGCAAAGCAATCTGCAATAGAACAAGATGGAGTTATAGTTGAAGCATTGTCTAATGCAATGTTTCGTGTTGAATTAGAAAACGGACATGAGATTACTGCACATATTTCAGGTAAGATGCGTATGCATTACATCAAGATCTTGCCGGGAGATAAAGTGAGAGTCGAAATGTCTCCTTACGACTTATCGAAAGGAAGAATTGTGTTTAGATATAAATAAAATAAGATATGAAAGTAAGAGCATCATTAAAGAAACGCACGCCAGAATGTAAGATCGTTAGACGTAATGGCCGTTTGTATGTTATTAACAAGAAAAATCCTAAGTATAAACAACGTCAAGGATAATTTATTATTTTTGCAAAAAAAATAATTTAGTATATGGCTATAAGAATAGTTGGTGTAGATTTGCCTCAGAATAAGAGAGGCGAGATTGCGTTAACCTATGTATATGGTATTGGACGCAGTAGTTCAGCAAAAATCTTGGATAAGGCTGGTGTTGACAGAGATGTGAAAGTAAAAGACTGGACAGATGACCAGGCTGCTAAAATTCGTGAAATCATTGGTGCTGAATACAAAGTAGAAGGTGATCTTCGTTCAGAAGTGCAATTAAACATTAAGCGATTAATGGATATTGGTTGCTATCGTGGTGTACGTCACCGTATTGGTCTGCCGGTTCGTGGCCAGAGCACTAAGAACAACGCTCGTACACGTAAGGGAAGAAAGAAAACAGTTGCAAATAAGAAAAAAGCTACTAAATAATAATTGTTGATATGGCAAAAAAAACAGTCGCAGCTAAGAAGAGAAATGTTAAGGTAGATGCTAATGGACAATTGCATGTTCATTCATCTTTCAACAATATTATTGTTTCTCTTGCAAATAGTGAAGGGCAGATTATCTCTTGGTCATCTGCTGGTAAAATGGGATTTAGAGGTTCTAAAAAGAATACTCCTTATGCAGCTCAGATGGCTGCCCAGGATTGTGCAAAGATTGCATTCGATCTTGGCCTGAGAAAGGTAAAAGCATATGTGAAGGGTCCAGGTAACGGACGTGAGTCTGCTATTAGAACTATCCACGGTGCTGGTATCGAAGTTACTGAAATCATTGACGTGACTCCGCTTCCACATAATGGTTGTCGTCCTCCGAAAAGACGTAGAGTTTAATTTACCTTTAACTTACACAATGATCTTGATTTTGTTTTTGGATTACATTTAATTTCTCTCTGTAATCGCGGCTGCAACAAATTAAGTTCATGAATAAACAATTAAATATTTAAAAGAAATGGCTAGATATACTGGACCAAAATCAAGAATAGCCCGTAAATTCGGTGAAGGTATCTTTGGAGCTGATAAAGTTTTGTCGAAGAAAAACTATCCTCCCGGACAGCACGGAAATTCAAGAAAAAGAAAAACTTCTGAATATGGTATTCAGCTTCGTGAGAAACAGAAAGCTAAATATACTTATGGAGTATTAGAAAAACAATTCCGCAATTTGTTCGAAAAGGCAGCTACAGCTAAAGGTATTACCGGTGAGGTACTTCTCCAGATGCTTGAAGGTCGTCTTGACAACCTTGTGTTCCGTTTGGGTATTGCTCCTACACGTGCAGCTGCTCGTCAGTTGGTAAGCCACAGACACATTACGGTTGACGGACAGGTAGTGAACATTCCTTCATACGCAGTTAAACCGGGTCAGCTGATTGGCGTTCGTGAAAGATCTAAATCTTTGGAAGTAATTGCTAATTCTCTCGCTGGTTTCAATCACAGCAAATATGCTTGGTTGGAATGGGATGAAGCTTCAAAGGTAGGCAAATTGTTGCACATTCCTGAAAGAGCAGACATTCCTGAAAACATTAAAGAGCATTTGATTGTTGAATTGTATTCTAAATAATAATTAATTTCATGGCGATATTAGCATTTCAAAAACCTGATAAAGTATTAATGTTGGAAGCGGATGCCAAATTCGGTAAATTCGAATTTCGTCCCTTGGAACCCGGTTTTGGTATTACCGTTGGTAATGCTTTGCGCCGTATCCTCCTTTCTTCATTAGAAGGTTTTGCTATCACCACTATCCGCATAGAAGGTGTTGAGCACGAATTTTCTAGTGTTCCTGGAGTAAAAGAGGATGTTACCAACATTATCTTGAATCTGAAACAAGTGAGATTCAAGCAAGTAGTTGAAGAATTCGAGAGCGAAAAAGTGAGCATCACTGTCGAGAATTCAAGTGAATTTAAAGCAGGTGACATAGGTAAGTATTTGACTGGATTTGAAGTGTTAAATCCGGAATTAGTTATTTGTCATTTAGATTCTAAGTCAACTATGCAGATTGATATTACAATTAACAAAGGCCGTGGTTATGTACCTGCTGATGAGAATCGCGAGTATTGCACGGATGTTAATGTAATTCCAATCGACTCTATTTATACACCGATACGTAATGTCAAGTATGCTGTAGAAAACTTCCGTGTAGAACAGAAGACTGACTACGAAAAGCTAGTACTTGAAATTAGTACCGACGGTTCTATACATCCGAAAGAAGCGCTGAAAGAAGCTGCAAAAATTCTGATTTATCACTTCATGTTGTTCTCTGACGAGAAGATCACGCTTGAAAGTAATGATACTGATGGCAATGAAGAGTTTGATGAAGAAGTATTGCACATGCGTCAGCTGTTGAAAACTAAACTCGTTGATATGGACTTGTCAGTTCGTGCCCTCAATTGCTTGAAGGCTGCTGACGTAGAAACTCTCGGCGACTTGGTACAATTCAACAAAACTGACCTGCTAAAATTCAGAAACTTCGGAAAGAAATCGCTTACCGAGCTTGATGATTTGCTGGAAAGTCTGAATCTGTCGTTTGGAACCGACATTTCTAAATATAAATTAGATAAAGAATAAAAAATGAGACATAATAAAAAATTCAATCATTTAGGTCGTACTGCTTCTCACAGAAGTGCTATGTTATCTAACATGGCTTGTTCTTTGATCAAGCACAAAAGAATCACTACGACTGTAGCAAAGGCAAAAGCTTTGAAGAAATTCGTTGAGCCTTTGATCACAAAGTCTAAAGAAGACACAACAAACTCTCGTCGTGTTGTATTTAGCAACTTGCAGGATAAATTTGCTGTAACAGAATTGTTCAAAGAAATCTCTGTGAAGATTGCTGACCGTCCGGGTGGTTACACTCGCATCATCAAGACAGGAAACCGTTTGGGTGACAATGCTGAAATGTGCTTCATCGAACTCGTTGACTACAACGAAAACATGGCTAAAGAGAAAGTTGCTAAGAAAGCCACTCGTACTCGTCGTTCAAAGAAAGCTACTGAAGCTGCTCCTGCTGCTGAAGCTCCCGCTACTGAAGAACCGAAAGCTGAATCAGCAGAATAATTCAACAATTATTCTTATAGATATAAAAAAGGCTGCTCCGAAAGAGTGGCCTTTTTGTTGATTTTACTAAAGATACTTTAAAATGATTTGAAGATGAACAGTTTGACTGAATAATCTGTTATATTTGCAGGTAGATATGGCAAAGTTCATTAAAATTATATTGTTCATGTTGTTCGCTGTAGCGCTTCATTGTGTAGCCAACAACTATTTCGCAGGAGAACAGGCGGAACAAGATACCTATATGGCTATGTCAGTGCTTAAAGGAGATACGCACGAAACTGTTAGCAGTCCCCAGGCTCCCTACTTTCCTGATGCCGAATTGGCCGGAGCAGGTATTCAGGTTCATCAAATTGCGATGTCACGTATACAGCGCATTCAAGCAGCCGAATATGTTTTCTCTTTAAAAGGTCTTGCCCAAAGGTTGGCAGACCGGGATGCTGCCTTGTCTCAGCATTGGGGAAAACTCTATGATACCACTACTTCTTATTGTTGTCATCCAGTAAGCGAATACTATGTTTTCGCTCTAAGGCGCATTATCGTATAGGAGTTTAATTTATTAGTTCTATTATTATTTTGATTTACTGTACCTGCTAAAAAATAGGTATGGTACTATTTTCAGCTATTATTCACTAATAATTTAAACTTAGATATTATGACAACCCAAGCTATTGATGCAACTATTTTTGCATCTTCACACCCAGATATTGCAAAACGTACCAGTATTTCAGGACTTATCTTCTCTTGCGTCATGTTATTGGCGGGAGTGATCGCGTTTGTGTCTACCTTCGAAATGGAAGACCGTTCGTCGACTGTCAGTATGGGGCTTATGGTGCTCGGCACTGCCTTATTCCTGGTTGGAGTCTTCCGGCTGTTTTGGAAATCCAAAGAGATTGTTTATTTACCGACAGGTAGTGTCGCCAAAGAGCAGAGCATCTTTTTTGATCTGAAGCATTTGGATGAATTGACAGATATGGTGAAATCGGGTGATTTCTCTTTGCAGTCCGCAGCTAAAGGAGGTACCAGCGGAAACCTGCGTTTAGACGTAATGCTTTCTGAAGATAAGAAGTTTGCTGCCGTACAACTGTTCCAGTTTGTGCCCTATACTTATAACCCGATAACTTCCGTGCGTTATTTCACTAATGGTGAAGCAGCTTCCATCGCAGCTTTTTTGACTAAGATCAAAGGGCATTGATCCTTTAATTCAAGTTTCAATATATCATGGGGATCAGTCGTCGATGACGGCTATCCCCATTTTCTTCATCAGGAAACAAGCATTCATATTCTGTGCTACGCCGTCTCTGAGTTTGTATGAGAAAGTAAGTTCGTTGTTAGTGATGTCCGCTTCAAAACAATAGTTGTGGATGTCTTCAGGAAATAAATCGATAAGGGAACCGAGCAAGAGGTCGTGAGTGGCTATGATTCCATTTGCTTGCAGAGCCATAAACTGTTTGATCAATGCGAAAGATCCTTTTTGTTTGTCCATGGAATTCGTTCCCTTCAGAATCTCGTCGAGTATAATGAAAAGTTCTTCTCCCGAGTTTAGTTTATCGATAATAAGTTTCAGTCGTTTCAACTCTGCAAAGAAGTATGATTCATTTTCTGTCAAAGAGTCGGTTGTGCGTAGACTTGTGATAAGCTGTGCCGGATATAACTTCATCTTTTCCGCCCAGACAGGGGCTCCTATACACGCCAGCAGATAGCTTACCCCTATGGTTCTCAGATAGGTGCTTTTTCCTGCCATATTTGCTCCTGTGATAATAACAAAGAAAGGTCGTTTTGCAATCTGAATATCATTGCGTACACATTTATCTCGATCCATCAACGGATGTCCCAGTGCTTCGGCCTCTATACAGAATGGTTTGGACGCGATTTCTGGAAATACATATCCGGGGTGATTGTAGGCGAAAGTGGCCAATGAGCAATAGGCATCCATTTCTCCGATTGCTTCAAGCCAATGCGGGAGGTTGGCTGCGAAACTTTCTTTCCAGGTTTCTATCTTCATCACCTGACGCAATTCCCAGAAGAGGAGTCCGTTCAGGACAAATTGCATTAGCATATTATTCCGTTGGTCCAGGGCGTTCATCAGGGCAGTGAGACGTTTCACCGCTTGCGAAGCTGTTTGCTTTTCACCTCCCACCAGTCCTTTCACCCGTTTCAGTGCGCTGCTTTCCATCTCTTTTTCCTCGATTATATGAATCAGGTGTGCATAAGTTGTCAGTATCTGCATCTTTTTGCCGTATACGGACTGCATCTGGCTGACACCTTTTGAGAAAGAGGAGCTGAGGAGACCTATACCTGCGAAGACAATTCCCCACGTGGTGAACGAGATGACACCGGCTATAGCCAGTCCGAGGCAGACGGCATTGGCCAACGGAACAAGGATGGCTAAGGTCCGGAAATACCATTTTTTTCGGTAATATTCCGGGCTTGTTGCCCAGTTCCTGATCTCTTCTTCATCGGCCGTTTTGCCTTTATGCAGCAACCCGAGTATACGGAAGTGCTGACGCATTTCCAACTCCGGAGCCAGTTCCTTTACAGCCTCCTGTCGTTTCTCTATTTCTGCTTTATTTTTCAAGTGTGTGTTCATCCATTCGGCCAGTCTCTTTTTGCCCGGTTGCGTAGCGGTACGGTTTATATACTGAAAGAGTGAATGCTCACCAAAAACATCCAGGTCATAGGTATAAAGATGTGCCGGATCGATAAACTCCTTTCCGTTGTCGAAAGCAGACGTATCGTATGCAATGGCCTGCAGTTCTTGGCGGTTGATTTCTATCTTCTTTTCAAGATAATCTTTCTGGCGGAACAAACGGTTGTGCAGTTTCACCAGCAGCAGGAAAGGGATAAAGGTGATTGCCGCGATGCCGCTGATCACCAGTCTGCTTTCACTCCAGAAGTAGATAATACCCGCAACTCCGGCTGCAAAAAGTATCAACCGTAGTGTACCGATACGATAGATGCGTCGTTTAACTTTTGCCAGTTGTGATTCCGATTCAAGGATGATTCGTTGATAAGTGTCTATGATGAGATTCAATTGTTCCATGTTCTCCTGTTGTTTGAATGCAAAAATAATATATTTAGTGTGAGTACGCCATTCTCTTGCCCGGAGCTTGTTTTTGTCAAGAGCAGATTTACTGATTATTAACGTAAGAGTCGGTTTCCGGTCTAATCTTCAGTGTTTTTCCTGTTCCTTCCGGAGAAGTTCACTTATCTACCCACGTTCTCTCCGGATGCTACCGGCATTGCGGTCCGTTGCTACCGGGAAGAGAGGGCGGAGAGCCTTGCTTTGAATGGAACGGAGCCGGTGTTTCACTTCTGAAGAGCCTTGCTTCAAGGTAGATAGAGCCTCTGTCCATGTTTCATATAAGTTTTTCAAGTCGGGTTTTACAAGGCGAATCATAAAAAAAGGGAAGCAACGGCCTCCCTTTTTCATCCCTAATATAAATTGAACGTACTTTATGATTCTGTCAGTAAAGATACGACATTACTAAGCAAAAGTCAAGTGTTTCTCTCCTTTTTCTTAAACTTTTCTTCTGAAAACTTGCTCCGGTTCGTTAAAAGGTGTACCTTTCCGCCGTGAAAATCTTTAATAGGGTGCGTTTATGAAGAAATTGTGTTTCCTGCTGTTGATGAGTTGGCTGGTGATGGAAGTTACTGCGCAGAATGTCGTATATTCCAATCTGAAAGGGCTGCTCGCTTGTGAAGGAGATACGGTTACTTCGCTGAAAGTGGAAAAACGTACAAAGAATCATATTCTGATGACCGGTGGCGCTGACTATAAGATCAGTGTCGGGTCAGACGACTCCATGTGCAAATATCTGAAGTCCCGTTGTTATGCCGTACAGGCAGATACCTCCCTTTACATCAATTGTAAACGGTTGCGTTATAAAAAGTTTCGTTTCGGAGGTTGGTATGCTCCCGCCCTGCGTATAGGAGATCATATCTATTTTAGTGCCATTCCCCTTGGTTCTGTGGCCGCAGGTAGCGATGCTACAATGGATGTAATGCTCGGCGGTAAATTTGGTGATGCCATTGCCGCTTCCGCTTTAATATCCAAACGGGTATATTATGAGATAGATCCTGAAACCAATAAGGTGGGATTTGTCGGGAAAGAGAGGATGGAGGAGTTGCTCGAAGACCATCCGGACTGGAAGACTGCCTATCTGAATGAAAATAGCGAATCGGCCAAAGTCACCGATAAATATCTGCGTCTGTTGAAGGCAGAAGAGAAATAGCGGCCGTTAGCTATCCGGTTTCTTTTATTCTTCTAACCTTTTGTTAATAAACCTACCGAAATCTTTGTAGATTCTTTCCTTTTTTCTATATTGCGAAGAGTTATCAAATTGTAACGCTGACAGTTTGCAATCCTTAATTCCGTTTATTATGAAAATGACTCTCAGCAATCAGTTGCCCGAATATCCGGCATTCGTAGAAGGTATTCGCCGGGCACCCGACCGTGGATACACCCTTTCTCCGGCGCAGACCGCCACGGCCTTGAAGAATGCATTACGTTATATCCCTGTAGACTTGCACGAAAAACTGGCTCCTGAGTTTCTGGAGGAGTTACGAACACGCGGACGTATTTATGGATACCGTTTTCGTCCGGCCGGTGATCTCAAGGCTAAACCCATTGACAAATACCGGGGGAACTGTATTGAGGGCAAAGCTTTTCAGGTGATGATTGACAATAATCTCTGTTTTGATATTGCTCTTTATCCCTACGAACTTGTTACTTATGGTGAGACCGGGCAGGTGTGTCAGAACTGGATGCAATATCGGTTGATAAAGCAATACCTTGAAGTGATGACCCGTGAACAGACCCTTGTCATTGAGTCCGGACATCCGTTGGGGCTTTTCCATTCCCGTCCGGATGCACCCCGTATTATCATTACCAACTCGATGATGGTAGGCATGTTCGACAATCAGCATGATTGGCACGAAGCAGCTCAGATGGGAGTTGCCAATTATGGGCAGATGACGGCCGGTGGATGGATGTATATCGGTCCGCAGGGCATCGTGCATGGTACATTCAATACATTGCTGAATGCCGGTCGGCTCAAGTTGGGTATTCCTCAAGATAAGGATCTGAGCGGACATTTGTTTGTCTCTTCCGGTTTGGGAGGTATGAGCGGTGCACAACCCAAGGCAGCCGAAATAGCCGGTGCTGTTTCAATTATAGCCGAAGTGGATCGTTCCCGCATCGAGACCCGCTACAATCAAGGATGGGTGGGGTATATCACTACTGATCTTCATGCAGCTTTCCGGATGGCATTGAGTGCTGCCGAACGGCACGAACCTTGTTCTGTGGCCTATCATGGTAATGTAGTTGACCTGCTTGAATATGCCGCCCAGGAAGATATTCCGATCGATCTTTTGTCCGATCAGACTTCTTGTCATGCTGTCTACGAAGGAGGGTATTGCCCCGCCGGAGTCACATTTGAAGATCGTACCCGGTTGTTGCACGAATCTCCTGAAATGTTCTGCCGATTAGTCAACGAATCCCTGCACCGTCATTTTGCGGTGATAAAGAAACTTGTTTCCCGTGGTACTTACTTTTTCGATTACGGTAACTCTTTTATGAAAGCCATCTATGATGCCGGGGTCAAAGAGATTTCACGGAATGGAGTGGATGAAAAAGACGGCTTCATCTGGCCGAGCTATGTGGAAGACATTATGGGGCCGGAACTTTTTGACTATGGATATGGTCCGTTTCGTTGGGTATGCCTGAGTGGTAAGCCCGAAGATCTTGCCAAGACTGACCGTGCTGCAATGGAGTGCATTGATGTGAAGCGCCGCGGACAAGATCTTGATAATTATAACTGGATAAAGGATGCCGGTAAGAATCAACTGGTGGTGGGCACACAAGCCCGCATTCTGTATCAGGATGCTGCCGGACGTTTAAAGATCGCCCTCCGGTTTAACGAAATGGTGCGTAACGGTGAAGTCGGTCCCATCATGCTGGGACGCGACCATCATGACGTGAGCGGGACAGACTCACCCTTCCGTGAAACTTCCAATATAAAAGACGGCAGCAACGTGATGGCCGATATGGCTGTGCAATGCTTTGCCGGAAATTGTGCCCGGGGCATGAGTCTGGTGGCGTTGCATAATGGTGGAGGTGTGGGTATCGGCAAAGCTGTCAACGGTGGTTTCGGCATGGTATGTGACGGAAGTTCGAGGGTAGACGAGATTCTCCGTTCTTCTATGCTTTGGGATGTGATGGGAGGAGTAGCCCGCCGTTCGTGGGCACGCAATGAACATGCGATGGAAACCAGTGAGGCCTTCAACCTGTCGCATGGAGATACTTATCACATTACGATGCCCTATCTGGTGGATGAAGAGCTGATAAAGGGAATAATTATTTAGAAATGAATATAACTCACCACAGATTACACGGATTCTCACAGATTAATAATTTATTTTACTGAGAATTAAATTGAAATATCTGTGTTAATCCGTGTAATCTGTGGTGAACCCAAAACCGTATAATTATGAATTGGAATAAAATCGTGGAATGCGTTCCCAACTTCAGTGAAGGGCGTGATCTTAAAAAAATAGATCGTATTGTTGCTCCGTTTCGTGCCCGTGCAGGAGTAAAGTTGCTCGATTATAGCAATGATGAAGATCATAACCGGCTGGTGGTGACTCTTGTCGGTGAACCGGAAGCCTTGCGGGATGCCGTTATCGAAGCTATCGGTGTTGCGGTGGAACTGATAGATCTCAATTATCACCAGGGACAGCACCCCCGTATGGGAGCAGTCGATGTAGTGCCTTTCATCCCTATTAAAAACGTGACGATGGATGAAGCCGTCTCTCTTTCCCGCGAGGTGGGGGAGAAAGTAGCCGGACTCTATCATCTTCCCGTTTTTCTATATGAAAAGTCGGCGACCGCTCCCCATCGTGAAAATCTTGCTGCCGTGCGTAAAGGTGAGTTCGAAGGAATGGCCGAGAAAATCAAACTTCCCGAGTGGCAGCCGGATTTTGGTCCGGCAGACCGGCATCCTACGGCCGGTACAGTTGCTATTGGTGCCCGTATGCCTCTGGTAGCCTATAATATCAACCTGAGTACCGATAATCTTGAGATAGCGACCAAGATTGCCAGGAACATCCGTCACATCAACGGTGGTCTGCGTTATGTCAAGGCGATGGGAGTGGAACTGAAAGAGCGGAACATTACCCAAGTGTCCATCAATATGACCGATTACACCCGTACGGCCCTCTATCGTGCCTTTGAGCTGGTGCGTATCGAGGCTCGCCGTTATGGGGTGACTATTATTGGAAGCGAGATTGTGGGGCTTGTTCCGATGGAAGCACTGATCGATACCGCCTCTTATTATCTCGGTTTGGAGAATTTTTCTATGCAGCAGGTGCTCGAATCACGTATAATGGAATAAAGGACCATGAGCGAAAACTTAATCATATTTAATGCCAAAGTAGTAACTCCTCTCGGCTTTTCAGCCCGGAAAGGAAAGGAGATGGCGGAACTCCAAATCTTGGAGAATGCGACAGTCGAAGTTGTGGATGGCACCATCACTTACGTCGGTCCCAACCGGGGAGAAATACGTGACGGGTATTATCATCACTTCTGGCACTACAATGCCCGCGGAAAATGTCTGCTGCCCGGTTTTGTCGATTCACATACCCATTTTGTCTTTGGGGGTGAGCGTGCCGAAGAGTTTTCTTGGCGTCTCAAAGGAGAGAGCTATATGTCTATCATGCAGCGGGGCGGTGGCATTGCCAGTACAGTGGAAGCTACCCGGAAACTCTCTTTCATCTACCTGCGTTCCAGGGCAGAGGGACTTTTGAGGAAGATGACCTCCATGGGGATCACCACCGTTGAAGGTAAAAGCGGGTACGGACTGAACCGTGAAACGGAATTGCTGCAACTCAAAGTGATGCGTAGCCTGAATAATGATGAATGTACGCGCGTGGATATTGTGCCTACCTTCCTGGGAGCACATGCGCTGCCTTCCGAATACAAAGATCGTCCCAATGACTATATCGACTTCCTGATCCGTGAACTGCTTCCCGTCATTCAGCGGGATTCATTGGCCGAGTTTTGCGATGTGTTTTGTGAAGAGGGTGTCTTTTCCGTTGAACAGTCACGTCGTTTGCTGACAGCCGCCAGAGATTACGGGCTTTTACCGAAACTTCATGCCGACGAGATCGTTTCTTTAGGAGGGGCCGAACTGGCTGCTGAGTTAGGTGCCGTCTCTGCCGACCATCTGTTGCATGCTTCCGATGCAGGTATCGAAGCTATGGCCCGTAAGGGAGTGGTTGCCACGCTCCTTCCGCTCACTGCCTTCGCATTGAAGGAACCCTATGCCCGCGGACGGGATATGATCGATGCCGGATGTGCCGTGGCATTGGCTACAGATCTGAATCCGGGAAGTTGTTTCTCCGGTTCCATACCTCTGACGTTTGCCTTGGCTTGCATCCATATGCGGTTCACTGTAGAAGAGGCCATTACGGCTCTTACTCTGAATGGTGCGGCTGCCCTTAACCGTGCCGATTCCATTGGCAGCATCGAAGTGGGTAAAAAGGGCGATTTTGTAGTGCTCGATTCTGACGATTATAATATTCTACCTTATTATGTAGGGATGAATTGCGTAAATACGACTATCAAAGGCGGAGTGCTTTATCCGTCTGTCTGAAATATAAACCCGATAATATCAGAAGAACTATGTTAGCAGAATTAACCGTAAAAGAGTTTTTAGATAAAGTAGCCGGTAGCGATCCTGTACCCGGAGGTGGTAGTATAGCGGCTCTCAATGGTGCTGTGGCTTCGGCGCTGACTGCCATGGTAGCCGGACTGACCGTTGGAAAGAAAGGGTATGAGGAACATGAGGAGCTGATGAAGCATATATCCCGCCTGAGCATTGGACAGCAAGAGCTTTTTGTCGAATACATCGATCGTGATTCCGAGGCGTATGATCGTGTTTTCGGTTGTTTTAAATTGCCTAAGACCACGGATGAAGAGAAAGCTGCCCGGAGCGCTGCTATTCAGGAAGCCACACGTTTTGCGGCACTCATCCCGATGCAGGTGGCACGCAATGCCTGCGAATTGATGGAGATTATAGCCGATGTAGCCCGTCTGGGTAACCGGAATGCCATTACCGATGCCTGTGTAGCCATGATGGCTGCCCGTTCGGCGGTATTGGGGGCTTTGCTGAATGTCCGCATCAATCTGGCTTCGCTCAAAGACACAGCCTTTGTCGACGAATTGAAGCGGGAAGCCTGCCGTCTGGAGCAATTGGCCTGTACGCGGGAGAAAGAATTACTTGAAGTTGTCAACCAAGAACTGAATCAATGAATAATGTCTATTACGTAGGCTCCGGTGAACTGACTTTCGGAATCATCGAACGCATTATTAACGAAAATCTGAAACTGGAACTGGCTCCGGAAGCCCAAAAGCGCATTCGGAAATGCCGTGACTATCTCGATCGGAAAATAGCTGCTTCCACTGAACCGTTGTATGGTATCACTACCGGATTCGGTTCGTTGTGCAGTAAAAGCATATCACCCGATGAACTCAGCACCTTGCAGGAGAACCTTGTGAAAAGCCATGCTTGCAGTGTAGGCGAGGAGATTCGTCCGGTTATAGTCAAGTTGATGCTGTTGCTCAAGGCACATGCCCTGTCTTTGGGGCATAGCGGAGTGCAAGTCATCACTGTGCAGCGCATTCTCGATTTCTTCAATAATGACGTGATGCCCATTGTCTATGACCGTGGCTCCTTAGGGGCTTCGGGCGATTTGGCACCGCTGGCCAATCTTTTCTTGCCTTTGATCGGGGTGGGCGATGTATATTATAAAGGTAAGAAGCGTGAAGCCATCAGTGTGCTCGACGAGTTTGGCTGGGAGCCTGTAAGGCTGATGAGCAAAGAGGGGCTTGCCTTGCTGAATGGTACTCAGTTTATGAGTGCCAACGGAGTTTTTGCCTTGCTCAAAGCACAGCGGCTTTCAAAGAAAGCAGATATGATTGCCGCCCTTTCGCTTGAAGCTTTTGATGGGCGTATTGATCCCTTTATGGAATGTATTCAGCAGATCCGGCCCCATCCGGGACAGATTGAAACAGGAGAAATATTCCGTCGTTTGTTGCAGGGAAGCGAGTTGATAGCCCGTCCCAAAAAGCATGTGCAGGATCCGTACTCTTTTCGTTGTATCCCCCAGGTACACGGGGCAACGAAAGATGCCATCCGGTATGTCTCCTCTGTATTGCTGACCGAAATTAATTCGGTGACGGACAACCCCACTATTTTTCCGGACGAAGATCAGATCATATCCGGTGGAAATTTCCACGGACAGCCGTTGGCCATCTCTTTCGATTTCCTTGCCATTGCGATGGCCGAATTGGGCAATATCTCTGAGCGGCGTGTGGCACAATTAATCATGGGGCTACGTGGGCTACCGGAATTTTTGGTTGCCAATCCCGGACTTAATTCCGGCTTTATGATTCCCCAATATGCCGCCGCATCCATGGTCAGCCAGAATAAGATGTACTGCTATGCGGCTTCGAGCGATTCTATCGTTTCTTCCAACGGTCAGGAAGATCATGTCAGTATGGGAGCCAATGCCGCCACTAAACTTTTTCGGGTGATGGATAATCTGGAACACATTCTCGCCATCGAGTTGATGAATGCCGCACAAGGAATAGAGTTTCGACGTCCGGCAAAAACCTCACCTATACTTGAGCGATATCTGGCTGCATATCGTAAAGAAGTCCCGTTTGTGAAAGACGATATCGTGATGTACAAAGAAATTCATAAAACGGTCGCTTTCCTCAACCGGACAAGGTCTGAGTATTAAGTCCGTTTTCTACAAGCTGTCTATATCCCGCAGGCGATATAGATAGAGCACCCCTCTGAATGTCTGCCCTTCTCCCTGCACGGAAGAGGGGCGGGAGAGGGGTTTTCTTCTTCCCTATTCATCGGAATATATCCGTCGTTTATCGATTTTTCTCTTTCGGTGGGCGGGAATACCTTTCTGAAAGTATCTCTTAGCCTTATCTTTGCATCATTGATTTCTGTTAACACTTGTTTCGATTTTCGTTTGGAAAGTTATAATATTTATCAAATATGTATGCATAATTAGGAAACTGATTTATCCCGTCGAGTTTTCTGCTTATCTTTGTTCAGTTTTTCGTTTCTATTAGGCGAAAACGCTGATAATCGATAGTCTAACAACAAAAGAACGGGTTAATGATTGAGAATGTGAAAGAGAACTCACAAAGAGGGGAACTAAGAGACAGAATTATTGAGACAGCTTCGGAAGCTTTTACTGCACATGGTATCAAAAGTATTACGATGGACGACATTGCTGCGTCCTTAAGTATATCGAAACGTACACTTTATGAGGTCTTTCAAGATAAAGAGAGCTTGCTGACCGAGTGTATTTTAAAGCGTCAGGAGGAGATGAATACCTTCTTGGCGGAAACTTTGGCTAACTCGAAAAATGTTCTTGAAGTTATACTTGTATGCTATCAGCGGAGCATTGAGACATTCCATCGAACGAACAAACGTTTTTTCGAGGACATAAAGAAATATCCGAAAGTTCACAGCTTGCTGAAGAATTACCGGGAAAGAGACTCAGACAGTACGATCGAGTTTTTTAAGATGGGCATTAAACAGGGGATATTCAGAGATGATGTAAACTTTGCCATTGTCAACCTGTTGGTTCACGAGCAGCTCGACCTGTTGATGAATACGGATATTGCCAATAAATATTCTTTCCTCGAGGTTTACGAGGCGATTATGTTTACCTACATCCGTGGAATTTCCACAGAGAAAGGAGCACGGGTATTGGAAGATTTCATAACGGAATATAGAAAACAAAGAATACACTAAGATAGGGAAGCACGAAGAAGTTCCCAGGATAAACAACTAAAATTATTGTATGAACAAAATGAAATGTTTCTTAAGCAAAAAGATGCTTTTAGCGGTGGCTGTACTGCTCTCGGTGGGTTATGTACAGGCACAGGAGGTTAAAGACACCTTGCAACTGACGCTTGACAAAGCACTGGAAATTGCGTTGAGCGAAAACCCCACAATGAAAGTGGCCGGCCAAGAGATTCAGCTGAAAAAAGAGGCTAAGAAGGAGGCATACGGAGGATTATTTCCAGAGATTTCGTTGACAGGTTCTTATTCGCGGACACTGAAAAAACAGACAATGGTGATGGATTTTGGCGGAGAGTCGCAGACCATCCAGGTAGGTTCGGACAACTCGTATAGCGGAGGACTGAATGTGAGTCTGCCCGTTTTTGCTCCGGCACTTTACAAGAGTATTAATCTGACTAAATCGGATGTAGAACTGGCTGTTGAGAAGGCACGCTCGTCAAAACTCGATCTGGTGAATCAAGTGACCAAGGCGTATTATCAACTGCTATTGGCACAGGACAGCTACGAGGTGCTTCTGCAGAGCTATGCACAGGCAGAGGCTAACTATGAAGTGGTGAAAGCCAAATACGAGCAAGGTACGGTTAGCGAGTACGATAAGATTCGCGCCGATGTACAGGTGCGCAGCCTGAAACCTTCGGTTGTTTCCGCCCGTAACGGGGTGAATCTTGCCCGTTTGCAGTTGCAGGTGCTGATGGGGATGGATACCGATGTAGCTATAGCCGCTGACGGTAACCTGAAGGATTATGAAATGGTGATGTTCCGTCGCCAGATGGAAAGCAACCAGCTGAACCTGAATAATAACAGCGATTTGAAGCAATTGGATTTAAATGCCGATTTGTTGAAGAAGACGCTGGCTGTTCAGCGGACTAACTTTATGCCGACGCTGGCTGCATCTTTCAACTATTCGTATACATCACTGAATAACGACTTTAAGATGTCACACTATAAGTGGTTTCCATATTCTACTGTCGGTTTGAGCCTGAGTATTCCTTTGTTTAAGGCAAGTAACTTTACGAAGGTGAAGCAGACCAAGATTCAGATGCAGCAATTGACCGAGAACCGTACCAACGTACAGCGTCAGTTGACTATGCAGGCCACCAGCTATCTGGACAATATGGCAGCAAGCACTGAACAGGTGGTCAGCAATAAAGAAGGAATCGTACAAGCAGAAAAGGGACGTCTCATTGCCCAGAAACGTTATGAAGTGGGAAAAGGGACTATCCTTGAACTGAACGATTCGGAAGTGGCGCTCACACAGGCCCAGTTGACCTACAATCAGTCTATTTACGACTATCTGGTTGCAAAGGCTGATCTTGATCAGGTATTGGGAAGAGAAGAGGTAACAGAGTAACTAAACACACAACAATTAAAATTTGAATATGAAAAGATGTTTCCAATTAGTAGCCCTGCTCGCCGTTGTGCTATTGGGCTCGTGCACTGGAGGAAAAGACAAAGGTGCCGCTGAAAAAACAGAAGAAAAGCCAAAAGTAAAATTGGCTGATGTAACAGCGCGCCCGGTAGAACAGATACAGGAATACACGGCAACTGTAGAAGCTGAAGTGAAGAATAACATTGCGCCTTCATCACCGGTGCGTATTGATAAAATCTTTGTAGAGGTAGGCGATCATGTATCCAAAGGACAGAGACTAGTACAGATGGATGCTGCCAACCTGAAACAGACTAAACTGCAACTGGACAACCAGGAAGTGGAGTTCAAGCGTATTGACGAACTTTATAAAGTGGGTGGTGCTTCCAAATCGGAATGGGATGCTGCGAAGATGGCCTATGACGTAAAGAAAACGGCTTATCAGAATTTGCTGGAAAATACTTCTTTGCTGAGTCCTATCAGCGGTGTGGTGACTGCCCGCAATTATGATAGCGGTGATATGTACAGCGGAGGCAATCCGGTGCTGACCGTCGAGAAGATCACTCCAGTTAAGCTGCTGATCAACGTATCCGAGGTTTACTTTACCAAAGTGAAAAAAGGTGCTCCTGTCGATGTGAAACTGGATGTTTATGGCGATGAGGCTTTCGAAGGCAAAATCAGCCTGATTTATCCGACAATCGATCCGACTACCCGTACATTCCAGGTAGAGATTCAGTTGCCTAATCAGAATCAGAAGGTACGTCCGGGAATGTTTGCCCGTGCCAGTCTGAACTTCGGTACGGAGGAGAACGTGGTTGTTCCCGATCTGGCGATTGTGAAACAGGCAGGTGCCGGTGACCGCTATGTGTATGTATACAAAGATGGAAAGGTGACATACAATAAGGTTGAACTGGGACGCCGCATGGGTGCTGAGTATGAGTTGAAGTCCGGTGTACCCAACAATTCTCAGGTAGTCATTGCCGGTCAAACCCGATTGATCAACGGCACTGAGGTAGAAGTAGAAAAATAATGAATCAATGTAACCGTATGCCGTGTGTTTCCTTATAACGTATGGGGCACCATTTACGGCATACCGGTACATTATCCACTTTTAATAATTAGGAAAAATGAGTTTATACGAAGGAGCGGTAAAAAAACCGATTATGACCTCCCTCTGCTTTCTTGCAGTGGTGATTTTTGGTCTCTTCTCTTTGTCCAAATTGCCTATCGACTTGTATCCGGATATCGATACGAATACGATCATGGTAATGACCGCCTATCCCGGAGCAAGTGCTTCGGATATAGAAAATAACGTGACTCGTCCGTTGGAGAATACGCTGAATGCTGTCAGCAACCTGAAGCATATCACTTCCCGTTCGTCCGAAAATATGTCTCTGATTACATTAGAGTTTGAATATGGTAACGATATCGATGTACTGACAAATGATGTACGCGACAAACTGGATATGGTCAGCTCTCAGCTGCCGGATGATGTGGAGAACCCCATCATCTTCAAGTTCAGTACCGACATGATTCCGATTGTACTGCTGTCGGTACAAGCTAATGAAAGCCAGTCGGCATTATATAAGATTCTGGACGACCGTGTTGTTAACCCGTTGGCACGTATCCCCGGTGTGGGTACGGTATCCATCAGTGGTGCGCCCCAACGTGAGATCCAGGTCTATTGTGACCCTAACAAACTGGAAGCCTATAATCTGACCATTGAAACAATCAGTTCGATTATTGGTGCCGAGAACAAAAATATCCCCGGTGGTAACTTCGATATCGGTAACGAGACTTATTCGCTGCGTGTTGAAGGAGAGTTTGACGATTCGCGCCAACTGGAAGATGTTGTAGTAGGTAGTTACAATGGGGCAAATATTTATTTGCGTGATGTGGCCCGGGTAGTCGATACGGTAGAAGAGCGTGCTCAGGAAACATATAATAATGGAGTGAAAGGTGCCATGATTGTCGTACAGAAGCAATCGGGAGCCAATTCCGTAGATATCTCTAAGAAAGTGGCCGAGGCCCTGCCTAAGTTGCAGAAGAATTTGCCGAGTGATGTGAAACTGGGAGTGATTGTCGATACATCGGACAACATCCTCAACACCATCGACAGTTTGGCCGAGACCGTATTGTATGCCCTTTTATTCGTTGTCATCGTGGTGTTCCTTTTCCTGGGACGTTGGCGTGCGACATTGATTATATGTATCACTATTCCGCTTTCGCTGATTGCCTCGTTTATTTACCTGGCCGTCACCGGAAATACGATTAACATCATCTCACTTTCGTCTCTTTCTATTGCCATCGGTATGGTGGTGGACGATGCGATTGTGGTACTTGAAAATGTGACGACCCACATCGAACGTGGTTCCGATCCGAAACAGGCTGCGGTGCACGGAACCAATGAGGTGGCTATCTCCGTTATTGCTTCCACACTGACCATGATTGCGGTGTTCTTCCCGTTGACGATGGTAAGTGGTATGTCCGGAGTGATGTTTAAGCAGTTGGGATGGATGATGTGTGCCATCATGTTTATCTCTACTGTGGCTGCTTTGTCATTGACCCCGATGCTCTGTTCGCAGTTGTTGCGTTTACAGAAGAAGCAATCGAAAACCTTCAAGCTCCTTTTCGGCCCTATTGAGAAAGGACTGGATGCTTTGGATACAGGCTATGCCCATATGTTGAATTGGGCAGTTCGGCATCGTCCGATTGTTATCTTCGGTTGTATCGTGTTCTTTGTCGTCAGCCTGTTCTGTGCCAAGAGCATCGGTACTGAATTCTTCCCGGCGCAGGATAATGCCCGTATCGCAGTTCAGCTGGAGTTACCTATCGGAACACGCAAAGAGCTGGCACAGGAGATTTCGGAGAAACTGACTAACCAATGGCTGAACAAATATAAAGGTGTAATGACTGTATGTAACTATACGGTAGGACAGGCCGACTCAGACAATACCTGGGCCTCTATGCAGGATAACGGTTCGCACATTATATCGTTCAACATCAGTCTGGTCGATCCGGGTGATCGTGATATCAGCCTTGAACAAGTCTGTGACGAAATGCGTGAAGATCTGAAGAAATATCCGGAGTTCAGCAAAGCGCAGGTCATCCTGGGTGGTAGTAACACAGGTATGTCTGCTCAGGCAAGTGCCGATTTTGAGGTATATGGTTATAGTATGGAGGAAACCGATAGCGTAGCTGCACGTCTGAAACGTGAGTTGCTCAATGTGAAAGGTGTGTCGGAAGTCAACATCAGCCGTAGTGACTATCAGCCCGAGTATCAGGTAGACTTCGATCGTGAGAAACTGGCTTTGCACGGATTGAATCTGGCAACCGCCGGTAATTATCTGCGTAACCGTATTAATGGTGCCATTGCCTCTAAATACCGTGAGGATGGAGACGAATATGACATTAAAGTGCGTTATGCGCCGGAACACCGTACAAGTATTGAAAGCATCGAGAATATCCTTATTTATAACAGTCGTGGAGAAGCCGTACGCGTAAAAGAGCTTGGAAAGGTTGTCGAACGTTTTGCGCCACCTACCATCGAGCGTAAAGACCGTGAACGTATTGTGACCGTATCGGCGGTTATCTCCGGCGAAGCATTGGGTAACGTGGTGAATGCGGGTAACGCCATTATCGATAAGATGGATATTCCGTCGGATGTAACAATTCAGGTAGCCGGTTCATACGAAGACCAGCAAGATTCGTTCCGCGACTTGGGTACACTTGCTATCCTTATTGTCGTACTGGTATTTATTGTAATGGCAGCGCAGTTCGAATCATTGACTTATCCGTTTATCATTATGTTCTCATTGCCGTTTGCTTTCAGTGGGGTATTGATGGCCCTTTTCTTCACAAAGAGCACACTGAGTGTGATGAGTTTGTTGGGGGCCATCATGTTGATCGGTATCGTTGTAAAGAATGGTATTGTGCTTATCGACTACATCACCCTTTGCCGTGAGCGTGGATTGGCAGTGCTTAACTCCGTTGTAACAGCCGGCAAGAGCCGTCTTCGCCCGGTATTGATGACCACTGCTACTACTGTCCTCGGTATGATTCCGATGGCAATCGGTGGTGGACAGGGTTCGGAGATGTGGAGTCCGATGGCGATTGCCGTAATTGGCGGTTTGACGGTTTCTACCATTCTGACCTTGATTCTCATCCCTACTTTATACTGTGTATTTGCCGGTACAGGTATCAAGCATCAGCGTAAAGTGTTGAGACGCAAACGTGAGCTGGAAGCTTACTTTGAGGAGCATAAAGATGAAATGATTAAGAAATAATAAAGAAGAAATCAAGATATGAAATCAGTATTAATCACATTCGATCAGGCTTATTTCGAACGTATCATTGCTTTGCTGGACCGTTTGAGTTGCCGTGGTTTCACCTATTTGGAACGGGTACAGGGACGTGGCTCGAAGACAGGCGATCCCCACTTCGGCAGCCATGCCTGGCCCAGTATGTGTTCGGCCATCATCACGGTGGTGGACGACAAGAAGGTTGACCCGTTGCTGGATGCATTGCATAAGATGGACATGCAGACAGAGCAGCTTGGCCTGAGAGCTTTTGTCACCAACGTGGAGCGGAGCATTTAACGCCTGCCGACAGATAACATCAGAGGAGAATCTCATTAATTTAATGTAGATTCTCCTCTCTTTTTATGGGTTTTATCTATCTTTGCAACTTCTTATTAAATTAAGAGCGTGCATGAAAAATTATTTGAAATATTCGTTGTGGCTGACATTGATTGTCTTGTTTGCATTGATCGGAATGCACTGGCTGCCGGCTATAACGATCGACGGACATACAATGAGACGGGTAGATTTGCTGAGCGATGTCCGTATGCCTGAACCTGATAAAGATGAAGCGGAAGCAGACAGCCTGCCTCCGGTCCCGGTAGTGAAACCTGCATTTGTAGATACGTGTCGCAGTGGGATGACCTGTATCGAAGATTATAGTGACTCTACGATGCGGGGAATGACTCCTTTTTATCGTGCCTTGGACGAGATTCAATCGAAAGGCCGGTTGGTGCGGATAGCGGTATTTGGCGATTCTTTTATTGAGGCAGATATTTTCACTGCCGATCTTCGTGAGATGTTGCAGAAACGTTTCGGTGGGTGTGGTGTCGGTTTTGTTACCATTACTTCAATGACCAGTGGATACCGTCCGACGGTACGTCATTCTTTTGGCGGATGGTCCAGTCATGCAGTGACCGATAGCGTTTATTTCGATAAAAAGAAGCAAGGAGTTTCCGGACACTACTTCGTTCCTCGTGAAGGGGCTTATGTCGAACTCCGGGGGCAGAATAAATATGCTTCCCTGCTCGATACTTGCCAGACAGCTTCCATCTTTTTCTATAACAAAGGTGAAGTCAGCCTTTCCGTTCGTGTCAACCGTGGTGAGACTGATACACGGGAATTCCCTTCTACCGGCAGTTTGCAGCAGATGAAGGTAAACGGTCGCATCGGCTCGGTGCGCTGGGATATCAATCAGGCAGATTCTACTTTATTTTATGGATTGGCAATGGATGGTACGCAAGGGATTATTGTCGACAATTTCTCCTTGCGCGGCAGTTCGGGACTCTCGCTTCGCAGCATTCCGTCAAAGATGCTGCAAGAGTTTAATGCCCAGCGTCCCTACGACTTGATTATTCTGGAATATGGTCTGAATGTTGCGACCGAGCGGGGACGGAACTACGATCCTTATAAGAAAGGCCTTCTTACGGCCATAAACCACTTGAAAGAGTGTTTTCCACAATCCGGTTTTTTGTTGCTGAGTGTGGGTGACCGCGATTATAAGACCGATACCGGCGAATTACGCACGATGCCCGGTGTGAAAAACCTGATTCGCTATCAGCAAAGCATAGCAGCGGAAAGCGGAATTGCTTTCTGGAACATGTTTGAGGCTATGGGAGGTGACGGAAGTATGGCAGGGTTGGTACATGCCAAGCCTTCTTTGGCTAATTATGATTATACACACATCAACTTCCGGGGTGGACGTCACCTGGCAGGACTACTATACGAAACATTGATTTATGGAAAAGAACAGTATGAAAGGAGAAAGGCCTATGAGGCTGAATAAACGGTTGGGGGTGTTACTCCTTTTGTTTTCCGGAATTTTTTCGGTTCAGGCACAAGATCTTTTGCCTGCCTGCCCGCGGATGGACAAGGGTACGAAAGCCTGCAAGCCGATGCGTGAACCGGGGTCGCTGGGAGATACTGTTTCTGTGAAAGTTACTTTTCCCGTAGCCTTCAGAGGAGTGGGGAGAAATGAAATCATAGACAGCCTGGGAGTGCTGACTCCCATACTTGAGCGTTTACGGCTGGTGCAAAACGGAAGTTCGGAGGATACCGTACGTATTGTTCATATCGGTGACAGCCACATACGCGGACACATCTTTCCCCGTACTACCGGTGCCCGGCTGACAGAAACATTTGGAGCGGTGTCCTATACGGATATGGGAGTCAATGGAGCTACTTGCCTGACGTTTACTCATCCTGACCGTATTGCAGCTATTGCAGCCTTGAAACCCGAGCTGTTGGTTCTTTCGTTTGGAACGAATGAAAGTCATAACCGGAAGTACAATTCGAATGTGCATTACCGGCAGATGGAGGAACTGCTCGGATTGTTGCGCGACAGTTTGCCAAATGTGCCTATCTTGCTGACTACTCCTCCGGGATCTTACGAGAGTTTCCGTCAGCGTCGCCGGCGTCGTACTTATGCTGTCAATCCCCGTACGGTAACAGCAGTGAATACAATCCATGATTTTGCCCGCCGCCACAAGTTGGTGGTGTGGGATATGTACAATATCGTAGGCGGAAGCCTGCGTGCCTGCAAAAACTGGATAGATGCGGGACTGATGCGTCCGGATCATGTGCACTATCTTCCCGAAGGTTATACACTTCAGGGAGAATTATTATATGAAGCCATTATTAAAGCCTATAATGAGTATGTTTCCCATTGATATCGATTTTAGCCGCCTGTTGGAGGCCTTTAAATACAATCCGGATGCTCCGATGATATTCAGCAGTGGAATTTTCCTCTGGCTCTTCGCTGCGTTTATGGTGATCTATACACTGTTGCAGCACCGCAACACAGCGCGTATTTTATTTGTCGCTCTTTTCTCTTATTATTTTTATTATAAGAGTAGTGGTACTTATTTCTTCCTGCTCGCCATTGTCACCGTTACCGATTTTGTGATAGCCTGGCTGATGGATCGGACCGATGTCCGCTGGAAGCGTAAACTATGGGTAATACTTAGTGTATCGGTCAATTTAGGATTGCTCTGCTACTTCAAATACACTAATTTTCTTGGTGGTGTCATTGCTTCGCTGATGGGGGGAGAGTTCACCGCACTCGATATCTTTTTGCCTGTCGGCATCTCTTTCTTCACCTTCCAGTCGTTAAGTTATACTATCGATGTTTACCGGAGAGAGATCAAGCCCCTTACCAGTTTACTGGACTATGCCTTTTATGTTTCTTTCTTTCCTCAGTTGGTGGCAGGCCCTATCGTGCGGGCACGCGATTTTATTCCGCAAATTCGTAAACCGCTGTATGTATCACAAGAGATGTTCGGTAGAGGCATTTTCTTGATTGTCGCCGGATTGTTCAAAAAAGCGGTTATTTCCGATTATATCAGTGTCAACTTTGTGGAGCGCATTTTTGACAATCCTACGCTTTATTCGGGAGTTGAGAATCTGATGGGACTTTATGGCTATGCCTTGCAGATTTATTGTGATTTTTCAGGATACAGTGATCTGGCAATCGGTATCGCCCTTTTGCTTGGTTTTCATTTCAATCTGAATTTTAATTCTCCGTATAAGTCAGCCTCGATCACCGAGTTCTGGAGGCGTTGGCACATTTCGTTGTCGAGTTGGTTGCGCGATTATCTTTATATCTCCTTGGGGGGTAACCGACATGGAAAGTTTCGTCAGTATCTCAATCTGATTATTACCATGTTTCTCGGTGGATTGTGGCACGGGGCTTCCTGGAATTTTGTATTGTGGGGCACTTTTCATGGTGTGGCACTTGCTCTACACAAAGCGTGGATGTCTATCGCCGGAAGGAAGAAAGGGGAGACCAGTCACGGCATTCGGCGGGTATTGGGTGTCATTATTACCTTCCACTTTGTTTGTTTCTGCTGGATTTTCTTCCGCAACGCCGATTTTCATAATTCAATGGATATGTTGAACCAGATTTTTACAGCTTTTCGTCCCCAGCTTTTTCCGCAACTGATTGAGGGATATTGGCGGGTATTTGCACTGATGGCAGTCGGGTTTCTGCTTCATTTTGCTCCGGATAGTTGGGAAAATGCTGTTTGTCGTGGAGTTATCAAACTCCCTTTCCTTGGCAAGGCCCTTGTGATGGTGGCTATGATCTATCTGGTTATCCAAATGAAGAGTAGTGAAATTCAGCCGTTCATCTACTTCCAGTTCTGATACTTTGGATTGGAGAACGACAATAAGGCTCAACGTAAAAATCTGAGGAGTAAATTTGTATCTTGGCCTCTAAAATTATTTAATATGGATTCCAATGCTTATCGCCTTCTGCTTCCTAAAGGTACTTTAGATTACTTTGATCTTGTCAATGTGCAGGAAAGTCTCAGTGATGTTGTAATTTATCTTGAAGAGAAGAATGTCGTTCCCGAGTAATATTTCGGTCAGGCAACTGAGAGCAAAGGCTTCTATGATCCTGTCGTTGTTCAAGACTTTCCTCTTTGGGGTAAGAAACCTTTCCTGAATATCCGTCGTCGTCACTGGATTTTGAAAAAGAGAAGTTACCCTTTCGCGCGGTGAACTCTATACCATACTCACCAATAAGGCTTCCCATGGTGATAAATGCAGTATTATCGCCATAATAAAAGGCACGGATATCTATACGGTAAGCTCTGTGTTACTTAGACTTTCCCGCCGCCGTCGTTATCAAGTGCGTGAGATCACATTGGATATGGCTCCCAATATGGAGCAGATTACCCGTAGCTGCTTTCTTGCCGCCGAATGGGTTACCGACCGTTTCCACGTACAGAAACTAGCTTATGAAGCCGTTCAGGGGATGCGTGTGAAAGCGCGCTGGGAAGCTTTGGATGAAGAATCCACACAGATTGCCTATGCAAAGGCTTATGGCAAGATATATCATGCTCCCGTTTTCACTAATGGAGACACAAGAAAGCAGTTACTAGCAAGAAGTATCTATCTGCTTTACAAAAAAGAATCCTTGTGGACTCAGTCTCAAAGAGAACGGGCTGATATCCTGTTTAAAGAGTATCCGAAGATCAGAAAGAGTATTATCCGGCCATGCGTTTAGGCCTGATTTATCATCAGTGTAAGTTTAAGGATGTGGCCTTAATAAGACTGGTAAGATGGTATGACGAGGTGGATAAATCGGGATTTCCTGCTTTCGGAAGGGTAGCACGATCCATTCAGACCCACTATCTGAATATTATCAATTTCTTTGAAAGGAGGGTAACCAATGCTGTGGTGGATAAAGTCAAAGCTTTCAGAGCACAGTTTAGAGGAGTAAAAGATAATGCATTCTTTTTATATAGGCTGACTATGTTGTATGCTTAAAAAAGAAAAAAACTCAGATTTTTACGTTGGACCGAGTGAACTTGCTTGTCTATAGGGTGGTTGTGTGGGACTTTAGTAACACAAAAAAGGACGAGGCAAATGCCCCATCCTAAATGTTTTCACAACGGAATAATCCTTATTGTGATTTACTTCAAATTAGTGATACAAAGATAGTGAATAATTTTTATTATAATGTTTATTTATGGAAAAATATTAATATATTTGGGGTATTGTAATAAAATAAGTCAAATATGAAAAGGATATTGGGATTGGATTTGGGTACTAATAGTATCGGTTGGGCATTGGTGGACGAGGCAGAAAATAAAGACGAAAGATCGTCAATTGTTAAGCTTGGTGTGAGAGTAAATCCTCTGACGGTAGATGAATTGACCAACTTCGAGAAGGGGAAGAGCATTACGACCAATACAGATAGAACACTGAAGAGAGGCATGCGGCGTAATTTGCAACGCTACAAACTTCGTCGTGAAACTTTAATGGAAGTGTTGAAAGAGTACAAATTGATAACAGAAGATACAAAACTTTCGGAAAATGGTAACCGAACAACTTTTGAGACATACCGATTAAGGGCGAAGGCGGCAACAGAGGAAATCTCGTTGGAAGAGTTTGCGCGTGTATTGCTGATGATTAACAAAAAACGTGGTTATAAAAGTAGCAGGAAAGCAAAGGGAGCGGAAGAAGGTATGTTGATTGACGGTATGGATATAGCTCGTGAACTTTATAACAACAACCTAACGCCTGGAGAATTATGCCTGCAACTTCTTGATGCAGATAAGAAATTTTTGCCCGATTTTTATCGTTCTGATTTGCAGAATGAACTTGACGGAATTTGGGAAAAACAAAAAAAATATTATCCGGAGATTCTTACTGATGTATTAAAAGAAGAGTTGAGAGGGAAAAAGCGTGATGCTGTTTGGGCTATTTGTGCCAAATATTTCGTTTGGAAAGAACCCTATACGGAATGGAACAAAGAGAAAGGCAAAACAGAACAACAGGAAAGAGAACATAAGCTGGAAGGTATTTATAGTAAACGGAAAAGGGATGAAGCGAAAAGAGAAAATCTGCAATGGCGGGTAAATGGCTTGAAGGAAAAGTTGTCGTTGGAACAATTGGTTGTTGTTTTGCAAGAGATGAATACCCAAATCAATAACTCAAGCGGTTATCTCGGCGCAATCAGTGATAGGAGTAAAGAGTTGTACTTTAATAAACAGACTGTCGGGCAGTATCAAATGGAAATGCTGGACAAGAATCCCAATGTGAGTTTGCGAAATATGGTGTTCTATCGCCAGGATTATTTGGATGAGTTTAATACGCTTTGGGAAAAACAAGCTGTATATCATAAAGAACTGACAGAGGAACTGAAAAAAGAAATCCGTGATATTATCATTTTCTATCAGCGTAGATTGAAGAGTCAGAAAGGATTAATCGGTTTTTGCGAGTTTGAAAGTCGGCAGATAGAGGTAGAGATAGATGGCAAGAAAAAGATTAAAACTGTAGGTAATCGGGTAATACCCCGTTCTTCTCCCTTGTTCCAAGAATTTAAAATATGGCAGATACTAAACAATATAGAAGTAACCGTTGTTGACAAGAAAAGTAAACGAAGAAAACTGAAAGACAATTCTCCTGCTCTTTTTGACGAACTTGACGATTTCGAACAGATGGAACTGAGCGGCAGGCGTTATTTGTATCAAGAAGAAAAAGAATTGCTTGCCCAAGAACTTTTTGTTCGTGATAAGATGACGAAGTCGGATGTTTTGAAATTATTGTTTGATAATCCACAAGAATTGGATTTAAATTTTAAAACGATTGATGGCAATAAGACGGGATATGCATTGTTTCAGGCCTACAGCAAAATGATTGAGATGTCCGGGCATGAACCAGTCGACTTCAAGCAATCGGTTGAAAAGGTTGTTGAGCATGTAAAAGCAATTTTTGATCTTCTTAATTGGAATACGGACATTCTAGGTTTCAACTCGAATGAAGAGTTAGACAATCAATCTTATTACAAACTCTGGCATTTATTGTATTCTTTTGAGGGAGACAATACGCCAACAGGAAACGGTCGTTTGGTTCAAAAGATGACAGAACTATATGGCTTTGAAAAAGCATACGCTACTATATTGGCAAATGTTACTTTTCAAGATGATTATGGTAGTCTGAGCGCGAAGGCTATTCATAAGATTTTACCTCATTTGAAAGATGGTAATCGGTATGATGTGGCTTGTGCATATGCCGGATACAGGCATTCAGAATCGTCTTTAACGAAGGAAGAGATAGCAAACAAGGTGCTGAAAGACAGGCTTATGCTTCTTCCCAAGAATAGTTTGCGCAATCCTGTGGTGGAAAAGATTCTGAATCAGATGGTAAACGTAATCAATACCATTATAGACACTTATGGCAAACCGGATGAAATACGTGTAGAACTTGCTCGTGAGTTGAAGAAGAATGCCAAAGAGCGTGAAGAACTGACTAAATCCATTGCACAAACTACCAAAGCGCATGAGGAATATAAGGCACTTTTACAGAATGAGTTTGGTTTGACAAATGTAAGCCGTACTGATATTCTGCGTTACAAACTTTACAAAGAGTTAGAGTCGCGTGGGTATAAAACACTTTATTCTAACACGTATATTTCACGAGAAAAACTGTTTAGTAAAGAATTTGATATTGAACATATCATTCCGCAAGCACGGCTTTTCGATGATAGTTTTTCAAATAAAACACTTGAAGCTCGTAGTGTAAATATTGAAAAAGGGAATAAAACAGCGTATGATTTTGTGAAAGAGAAATTTGGTGAAAGCGGGGCTGACAATAGTTTAGAATATTATTTAAATAATATTGAAGACTTGTTTAAGTCGGGGAAAATATCGAAAACCAAATGCAATAAACTAAAAATGACTGAGCGGGACATTTCTGGCGGCTTTATTCAACGTGACTTACGTAATACGCAATATATTGCCAAAAAGGCTCTGTCCATGTTGAATGAAATTTCGCGTCGTGTAGTTACTACAAGTGGATCAGTAACTGACAAGTTGCGTGAAGATTGGCAATTGGTTGATGTGATGAAAGAATTGAACTGGGAAAAGTATAAGGCATTAGGACTGGTTGAATATTTTGAAGATAGAGATGGAAGGCAAATAGGTAGAATCAAGGATTGGACGAAACGGAATGATCATCGTCATCATGCGATGGATGCGTTGACGGTAGCATTTACAAAGGATGTATTCATTCAGTATTTTAATAACAAAAATGCCAGTCTGAATCCTAATACAAATGAGTATGCAATAAAGAATAAATATTTTCTCAATGGCAGGGCGATTGCGCCCATGCCATTGAGAGAGTTTCGCGCGGAAGCCAAAAAACATCTGGAAAATACTTTGATTTCGATTAAAGCGAAGAATAAGGTCATTACGAGTAATATTAACAAGACGAAGAAAAGGGGTGGTGTGAATAAAAAAATGCAACAGACGCCGCGTGGGCAGTTGCATTTGGAAACAATCTATGGTAGTGGCAAGCAATATTTGACAAGAGAAGAAAAGGTGAATGCTTCGTTTGATATGAGAAAAATTAGAACTGTAAGCAAATCAGCTTATAGGGATGCATTGTTGAAACGTTTGCATGAAAATGATAATGATCCGAAGAAAGCGTTTGCTGGCAAGAATTCACTGGATAAACAGCCCATATGGATAGATAAGGAGCAAATGAGAAAAGTGCCTGAAAAAGTGAAAATTGTAACACTTGAGGCGATTTATACTATACGTAAGGAAATCTCTCCTGATTTGAAAGTTGATAAGGTAATGGATGCAGGTGTCCGTAAAATACTAACTGACAGATTAAACGAGTATGGCAATGATGCAAAAAAAGCATTCTCCAATCTTGATGAAAATCCTATTTGGCTGAATAAAGAGAAAGGTATATCTATTAAGCGAGTTACAATTTCAGGAATCAGTAATGCGCAGTCATTGCATGTGAAAAAGGATAAGGACGGTAAATCTATATTGGATGAGAAAGGTAGAAATATTCCTGTGGATTTTGTTAATACAGGCAATAATCATCATGTGGCAGTTTATCGTAGACCGGTTATAGATAAGAAGGGACAATTGGTGGTTGACGAGGCTGGCAATCCCAAGTATGAACTGGAGGAGGTTGTAGTTAGTTTCTTTGAAGCAGTGACAAGGGCCAATCTTAGTCAACCGATTATTGACAAGGATTATAAAACGAGTGAAGGCTGGCAATTCCTTTTCAGTATGAAACAAAACGAGTATTTTGTTTTTCCAAATGAAAAGACTGGATTTAATCCGAAAGAGATCGATTTACTTGATGCAGAGAATTATGGGTTGATAAGTCCTAATTTGTTTAGGGTGCAGAAATTCTCTCATAAAAATTATGTTTTTAGACACCATTTAGAAACAACAATCAAGGATACAAGTTCTATTTTGAGAGGTACTACATGGGTAGATTTTCGTAGTTCAAAAGGCTTGGACACTATTGTTAAAGTCCGTGTTAATCACATCGGCCAGATAGTGTCGGTAGGAGAATATTAATATAATGAATGACTTATGGGTAAAAACAATAATAATCCTCCAATTCCATCTGATTTCTTTTTCTATAAAGACAGCAATGGAGAAGTGAAAGTCGAAATCTATATCTTTAAGGAAACGGTTTGGCTTCCGCAAGACAAGATCGCACAATTGTTTGGGGTGGACAGAAGCGTAGTGACTAAACATCTAAAGAATGTATATAAAAGCGGAGAATTATCAAAAGAGGCAACTTGTGCAATTTTTGCACAAGTTCAAACCGAAGGTACAAGGCAGGTCACAAGACAGATTGAGTTTTACAATCTCGACGCCATCTTATCCGTAGGCTACCGTGTCAACAGCATTCAAGCCACACAATTTAGAATTTGGGCGAACAGTGTGCTGAAAGAATATCTGATTAAGGGATTTGTCATGAACGATGAGCGATTGAAGAATCCGCAAATGCTGTTTGGTAAGGATTATTTCGAAGAACAGTTAGCTCGCATTCGTGACATTCGTAGTAGCGAACGACGTTTCTATCAGAAAATAACCGATATTTATTCACAATGTAGTGCCGACTATGAAGTGGGTAGCGATGTAACCAAGAAGTTTTTTGCAACTGTTCAGAATAAGTTGCATTGGGCAATTTCCGGGCAAACGGCAGCTGAGATTATTGTTTCCCGTGTGGATGCCGATAAGCCTAATATGGGATTGACTACTTGGAAGAATGCACCCAACGGAATGATACGCAAACCGGATGTTTCTATTGCAAAGAACTATCTCAATGAAACGGAAATGGATGATTTGAACCGCATTGTTTCGATATATCTGGATTATGCGGAGCGTCAAGCGAAAAAAGGCCAAGTGATGTACATGAGAGATTGGGTGAAAAAGTTGGATGCATTCTTGCAATTCAACGAAGAAGCCGTGCTGCAACATAGTGGGCGAGTGAGCCATGAGATTGCCAAGGCATTAGCGGAAGAGGAATATGACAAATTCCATGTTGGACAGCTTCAGAACTACGAATCGGACTTTGACAAACTTTTAAGAGGGACGGGCCATGATTAAGAAAACACTTTATTTTGGAAATCCGGTTTATTTATCATTACGAAATGCACAACTGGTCATCAAGCTGCCTGATGTAGAAAAAGCAACGGCTTTGCCGGAAACGTTGAAAAAGCAGGCGGAAGTAACGAAACCTATAGAGGACATTGGAATCGTCGTGTTGGATAACAAGCAGATAACCATCACTTCCGGTGTGCTGGAGGCTTTGCTTGAGAATAACTGTTCCGTAATCACTTGTGATAGCAAGAGTATGCCAGTCGGATTAATGCTTCCTCTTTATGGAAATACAACGCAGAATGAGCGTTTTCGTAAACAATTGGATACTTCGCTTCCTTTGAAGAAACAACTCTGGCAGCAAACTATTCAAGCGAAAATCAACAATCAGGCATCTGTACTCAAAGATTGTATGGACGAGGAAGTAAAGTGTATGCGTGTTTGGGCTGCCAATGTGCGTAGTGGTGATCCTGACAATTTGGAAGCGCGCGCTGCTGCATATTATTGGAAGTGTTTATTCGCTGATGTTGATGATTTCACTCGGGAACGTGAAGGAATTCCTCCTAACAACCTGTTAAACTATGGATATGCCATTCTTCGTGCGGTGGTGGCACGTGGGTTGGTAATAAGCGGGTTGCTTCCTACGTTGGGCATTCATCATCACAATCGCTACAACGCTTATTGTTTGGCGGACGATATAATGGAACCTTATCGTCCTTATGTGGATGAGTTAGTGTTTAGTTTGATACAAGAGTATGGAAAAAATGCGGAGTTGACAAAAGAGATGAAAACTCGATTACTTACTGTTCCGACATTGGAAGTGATAATTGGAGGCAAGCGCAGTCCGTTGATGGTTGCGGTGGGGCAAACTACTGCTTCACTTTATAAATGTTTCAATGGAGAGCTTCGGAGAATTTCTTATCCCGAACGATAGATTATGGATCGCTTTAATGAATATCGTATTATGTGGGTGCTTGTTCTTTTTGATTTGCCAACTGAGACGAAGAAAGAGAAAAAGGCTTATGCAGATTTCAGAAAGAATCTACAAAAGGATGGTTTTACGATGTTTCAGTTTTCCATTTATGTGCGTCACTGTGCCAGTAGCGAGAATGCAGTAGTACATATAAAAAGAGTTAAATCATTTCTCCCTGAATTTGGGCATGTCGGAATCATGTGTATTACAGATAAACAATTTGGGGATATAGAACTTTTTTATGGGAAGAAAGTGCAAGATGTCAATACGCCGGGACAGCAATTGGAGTTGTTCTAGAAAACAAAATCTCGCATTAATACGAGATTTTATGCTGGAAATAGTCTTCTTTTTCTTTTTTCTGATTTACTCTTAACTTATTGAAAACCATTTTATTATGCGGGATATACTGTTTCCAATGGTTCAAAGATACTAATTTGAAAGCAAATCACAACTAAGCATTTTCGCCTATCGAAAATTATCATACTGTTTCCAATGGTTCAAAGATACTAATTTGAAAGCAAATCACAACTAGTTCTTGGTTCTCCGTCCTTAATCGGTTACTGTTTCCAATGGTTCAAAGATACTAATTTGAAAGCAAATCACAACTAAATCGGGGCAACACCTTTAACCTCAATAACTGTTTCCAATGGTTCAAAGATACTAATTTGAAAGCAAATCACAACGATATCGGTAGTCATTAGCTTGATCGGATCACTGTTTCCAATGGTTCAAAGATACTAATTTGAAAGCAAATCACAACTTCTTTGAGAGCGCATTTATAAACGTACTAACTGTTTCCAATGGTTCAAAGATACTAATTTGAAAGCAAATCACAACGTATCTGCGCAATCGGTATAGTTACCACGAACTGTTTCCAATGGTTCAAAGATACTAATTTGAAAGCAAATCACAACCATTAAGGCTGCAAAGAAAGCAATTGTACGACTGTTTCCAATGGTTCAAAGATACTAATTTGAAAGCAAATCACAACATTCTTCCCACGCTTCCCTCGCCACATTGTACTGTTTCCAATGGTTCAAAGATACTAATTTGAAAGCAAATCACAACGACTGTCCTTTGTCCTTTTGTTCGATAGTCACTGTTTCCAATGGTTCAAAGATACTAATTTGAAAGCAAATCACAACGTCTTGGCGATTTGTCTAACATTGTAGACACTGTTTCCAATGGTTCAAAGATACTAATTTGAAAGCAAATCACAACATATACTCTAACTTGAATTTAAGTGCCTTGACTGTTTCCAATGGTTCAAAGATACTAATTTGAAAGCAAATCACAACGTGTTTATGTTTGTCTTTAACATAATTTGCACTGTTTCCAATGGTTCAAAGATACTAATTTGAAAGCAAATCACAACCAGATTGGAAAGACTATGGCGGATACTTATACTGTTTCCAATGGTTCAAAGATACTAATTTGAAAGCAAATCACAACAGTTAATGACATAATTGTGCGTGTCGAGAAACTGTTTCCAATGGTTCAAAGATACTAATTTGAAAGCAAATCACAACGCGAAGATAATAACTCAAAACGGTTATCAGACTGTTTCCAATGGTTCAAAGATACTAATTTGAAAGCAAATCACAACCCCACGGTTCTACCTTCATCGAGGACACCACTGTTTCCAATGGTTCAAAGATACTAATTTGAAAGCAAATCACAACTCCTTTGATTTAACGAACGATTCCATTGGACTGTTTCCAATGGTTCAAAGATACTAATTTGAAAGCAAATCACAACTATTTTTACTTCATTGATATTGCTTCAGTGACTGTTTCCAATGGTTCAAAGATACTAATTTGAAAGCAAATCACAACGTCGCAACTGGCATTAACATCACTTCCCGGACTGTTTCCAATGGTTCAAAGATACTAATTTGAAAGCAAATCACAACGTGTCCGTTGACTGTTTAATGCGTAGTTCAACTGTTTCCAATGGTTCAAAGATACTAATTTGAAAGCAAATCACAACAGAACCGTCCTTCTTAATTTCAACCTTCATACTGTTTCCAATGGTTCAAAGATACTAATTTGAAAGCAAATCACAACATGCACAATAAAATCTATCTTATTCATTTCACTGTTTCCAATGGTTCAAAGATACTAATTTGAAAGCAAATCACAACGTTCTGTCCTCTCGCTTTTCGCCATAATTCACTGTTTCCAATGGTTCAAAGATACTAATTTGAAAGCAAATCACAACGTCATGATTGGAAAGAGGTTGCCTGTAACGACTGTTTCCAATGGTTCAAAGATACTAATTTGAAAGCAAATCACAACGACAACGATTGACTTCCGACGATATACAGAACTGTTTCCAATGGTTCAAAGATACTAATTTGAAAGCAAATCACAACAGGTTTTCCTTTCTGGATAACCTTGTAAGTACTGTTTCCAATGGTTCAAAGATACTAATTTGAAAGCAAATCACAACTGACGCTCGTAAGACTAATACGGAGTCTGAACTGTTTCCAATGGTTCAAAGATACTAATTTGAAAGCAAATCACAACGCGCTGCTTCGATCCATTGCATAGGAATAAACTGTTTCCAATGGTTCAAAGATACTAATTTGAAAGCAAATCACAACATCTGCATGTTAGAAACGATAATTTCCGCAACTGTTTCCAATGGTTCAAAGATACTAATTTGAAAGCAAATCACAACACATATGAAAAAGATTACATTAAAAAATGACTGTTTCCAATGGTTCAAAGATACTAATTTGAAAGCAAATCACAACTTATTTGACGGAACACATTGCAATAAGTGACTGTTTCCAATGGTTCAAAGATACTAATTTGAAAGCAAATCACAACGTCATTGCCAACTTCAAATCGACCTCGGCAACTGTTTCCAATGGTTCAAAGATACTAATTTGAAAGCAAATCACAACTCAAACAATGGTCTTCGCTCTAACAACGTACTGTTTCCAATGGTTCAAAGATACTAATTTGAAAGCAAATCACAACCATTAATTCACCGCGAATAATTCCTGCATCACTGTTTCCAATGGTTCAAAGATACTAATTTGAAAGCAAATCACAACATGCCGGGTAACCGATAATTAGCCTCTTTACTGTTTCCAATGGTTCAAAGATACTAATTTGAAAGCAAATCACAACGCTGCATCTCAAGCTGATGTTTTCTATTCTACTGTTTCCAATGGTTCAAAGATACTAATTTGAAAGCAAATCACAACTTCGTCTATTTTCTGGATGAAATGACAACGACTGTTTCCAATGGTTCAAAGATACTAATTTGAAAGCAAATCACAACTACGTTGACTTATGGAATAGCCTTTAAGCAACTGTTTCCAATGGTTCAAAGATACTAATTTGAAAGCAAATCACAACGCAACTAAAAAGTTTGAATCAGGAATATTTACTGTTTCCAATGGTTCAAAGATACTAATTTGGAAGTAAATCACAACGCATCGCTTTGTCTTCATCAGATAGCATATGCTATTTCCAATGGTCTTTCGTAATTGTACTCCTCCGTTTCCACTTTAAACCTTTCCTTTAAAAATCCTCTACAATCATACTTGTTCTAATCACAACTATCACTTTCTGTCCACCACTTATCCCTTTTTCCGAAAAATAACTCATTGTCCCTCTATTACTTTCATTTTCAATCCATTTCTCCCTTTTGTTTCTTCTTTTCCTATCACTTGATTTAACACCCTATTAAATCAAGTCCTTTATCTTCAAATAATAAGTCTTTTCAATCCAAAAGCCTTGTTATTTCCGCTCCTGAAACAAATTCCCCTTTCAATCGCATTAACAATGTTAACGCCAAATTCCCAATCTTTCTCCGCAATTCTACTAAAAAACCTTCTTCCTCTCCCTCCCCAATGAATCCCCCCTCCTTGTTTTCCAAGTATTCCCCCTCTATATATTATAATAATGTGTCTCCTTGGCTCTCCCTTTTTCCTTC
>OODT01000512.1_pt1 | contig 41354 bp, 30 predicted proteins | sample 1671841 | NCBI WGS metagenome assembly OODT01 (sample SAMN06348198, study PRJEB24527) | human gut metagenome | biome: human gut; feature: ankylosing spondylitis patient; material: feces | host: Homo sapiens | place: China | collected 2015-10 | reverse complement strand
ATGAGTTTCAGGCTATCTGCAATCTTATGGATCGGTATGCCTATGGGGGATCCCCCATTTTCATTGCTGACAGAGGATTTTCCAGTTACAATGTTTTTGCCCATGCAATCGAAAATCATGTTGATTTTTTGATTCGTGCTAAGGATTTGAATGTACAGCGTTTTCTTGGAGTCGAGACTCTTCCTGACAAACTGGATACAACCATAGAACTGATTCTGACCAGAACACAATCAAAAAAGAAACATAAACATGCCGAAAAAGAATCACAATACCGCTATATTTGTAAAAACATAGCTTTCGACTATCTTGATCCAGATGATATTTCCGATGAATATCTGCTGAAACTAAGAATCGTCCGCGTTGAAGTGTCCGATGGTGTTTTTGAAAATATCATCACTACACTTTCCGAAGAAGATTTTACACCGGACGATATAAAATACTGTTACAATCTCCGCTGGGGCATCGAAACTTCTTTTCGCGACCTGAAGCATACCATTGGTGCTACTAATTTACACTCTAAAAAAACAGAGTATGTTGCATTTGAACTGTGGAGCAAGCTCATTTTGTACAATTTCTGTTCCATAATTATTTTACATGTACCAGTAAAAAGTATGGATCGCAAATATGAGTACCAAGTCAACTTTTCTCTCGCAATGAAAATCTGTTTTGATTTTCTAAGAGGAGTCGCACCACCAAATCTAGAAAGCCTGATAAGTAAGTATATCCTACCTATCAGGCCCGATAGAAACTATGCCCGCCAGCATAGAGTCCAAAAACCGCTCAGCTTCTCTTACCGTTTTGTATAACATAGAGTAGCTGACAATTCTATTATACACTAATTTTAAGGCAGACGAAAGTCTGTCTTAAAGTCGTGCCTGATATTTATATGATTTTTTTGAACGAAGATTGTTTTAATCTTTTTTGTTTACCACATCCTTTTCACGCTAGATGCACACAAATCCATTAATTTGTAAAAAGCTTAACTAAGTGACATTGGTACTGAATAGTTACAAAATTTGTTTATCAAAAAAACAGGGATTCTTTGCGGTTTTTACAAGTTTTTAAACGTTTTATTTGAAATAGCACAATAGGTTAAATTAGATTGTTTTATAAAAAATGTCATGAATATAAGCTTTCTTTCCAAATGCTTTCTTTCATGACATTTTTTAGTTCTTTGCGGATTGCCGCAACAATTTTTTATTCCTATTCAGCCTTTTCTAATACTGGCTCACATTTTCTATCTTCTTACCCGCGCTCCGCCACAAATTTCTCCACTTCCTCATACTCCGGAATACTTGGAGCTGCGCCGTTCCGGCTTACGGCGATGGCACTGGCGGCACTTGCTGTTTTCAGAATCTCCGGAATCTCTCTTCCTTTTGTGATTCCGGACAGGAAATATCCACAGAAGGTATCTCCCGCCGCAGTGGTATCCACTGCTTTAACTTTATAAATATCCTGTTTGAAGCACCTGGTCTTATCAAAATACCAGGACCCTTTTTCTCCAAGCGTTAATACAAAAGCGGCATCCGGATATTTCGTCTTCAGCTTCTCCATGATCTCTTCCGGTTCTTCACTCTCCGCTCCGGAAATTTCTTTTCCCTCAATCTCATTGAGGATAAAATAGTCCACCAGATTCATCGGGATCGTCTTCAGATTCTCGTTGATCGGGGACGGATTCAGCGCGACCTTCGCTCCGGCCTTCTTCGCCGTCTCAGCTGCATATCCCACATTGGAAATCTCGTTCTGGAGAAGAACGATATCTCCCTCTTCCACCTCTTTTACCGCTTCGTCGATCATTTCCTTTGATACGGAATCGTTGGCTCCGCCGCAGATGATAATATTGTTCTGTCCATTCTGATCCACCTGGATCACCGCGTGGCCACTGGCTCCAGAAAGACTCTTTGTACCTTCCGTATGTACCCCGGACGCCTTGAGAACATCTAAGAGCATTCCCCCGTCCGCTCCAACAGCGCCCACATGATGCACTTCCGCCCCGGAACGTGCCAGAGCGATAGACTGATTTAATCCTTTTCCGCCGCAGGCCTCCGCATACGTTCTCGTCTTGATCGTCTCTCCCGGTTTTACAAAGTGATCCACTCCATATACACGGTCAATATTCAGAGATCCAATATTTAATACCTTCATATTGCTTCTCCTTTTCCAAAAGATCCCCCAGAAAAACTTCCGGGGGATCTCATTTTTACATTTTATAAAGATTCAATTTACGCTTCGCGTCAGGCAGATCCTATTTGTAACCTTTCTCATGAAGAGCTGCCTGTGCTGCAGCAAGTCTTGCGATCGGTACACGGAACGGTGAGCAGCTTACGTAGTTTAAGCCAACCTTGTGGCAGAACTCTACGGAAGACGGATCTCCACCGTGCTCGCCACAGATACCGCACTTCAACTCCGGACGTGTTGCGCGTCCTTCCTTAACTGCGAGCTCTACGAGACGGCCAACACCAGTCTGGTCAAGTCTTGCGAACGGATCAGACTCGTAGATCTTTGCTTTGTAGTAGGAATCAAGGAACTTGCCGGCATCATCACGGGAGAAGCCGAATGTCATCTGTGTCAGGTCGTTTGTACCGAAGGAGAAGAACTCAGCTTCCTCAGCGATCTGGCCTGCAGTAAGAGCTGCACGCGGGATCTCGATCATTGTACCAATGTGGTACTTCATATCGGAGCCTTTCTCTTTCTTAACCTGCTCAGCAACTTCAACAACGATGTCTTTCACGAACTTGAGCTCTTTCTTCTCGCCAACGAGCGGGATCATGATCTCCGGAACGATATCGTAGCCATCTTCTTCCTGAACCTCGATCGCTGCTTCCATAACGGCACGTGTCTGCATCTTTGCAAGCTCCGGATAGGTAACTGCAAGACGGCATCCACGGTGACCCATCATCGGGTTGAACTCGTGAAGTTCGTCGCATTTCTTCTTTACTTCATCAACAGTGATGCCCATATCTTTCGCAAGATCAGCCATCTCTTCCTCTGTCTTAGGAGTGAACTCATGCAGCGGCGGATCTAAGTAGCGGACTGTCATTGGTCTGCCCTCGAGTGCCTTGTACATAGCCTTGAAGTCGCCCTTCTGGTACGGAAGGAGTTTGCTTAATGCTTCCTCTCTTGCCTCTACTGTATCAGAAACGATCATTCTTCTTAAGTTGTGGATTCTCTCCGGATCGAAGAACATATGCTCAGTACGGCAAAGGCCGATGCCCTCTGCGCCAAGCTTAACTGCGTTCTTTGTATCAGCCGGTGTATCAGCGTTTGTGCGGACACCAAGTTTTCTGAAGGAGTCAGCCCAATCCATGATTCTCTTGAAGTTTCCGCCTACGGATGCTTCCTGAGTCTTGATATCACCGTTGTAGATCTTACCTGTTGTACCGTCTAAGGAGATGTAATCGCCCTCGTGGAAGGTATGTCCGCCGAGTGTGAATTCCTTCTTCTCCTCGTTGATCTTGATCTCACCGCAGCCGGATACACAGCAGGTACCCATACCACGTGCAACTACTGCTGCGTGGGATGTCATACCACCGCGGACTGTTAAGATACCCTGTGCAGCGTGCATTCCCTCGATATCCTCCGGGGATGTCTCAAGACGAACCAGAATCACTCTCTCGCCCTTGCCGCCGATACCAGCTGCCTTAGCGTCATCTGCTGTGAAGCAGACTTTACCAGCTGCAGCACCCGGGGAAGCCGGAAGAGCCTGGCCGATCACTTCGCCCGCCTTTAATGCAGCCGGATCGAAGGTCGGATGTAATAACTGGTCGAGGGATTTTGCTTCGATTCTGCAAACAGCTTCCTCAGGAGTGATCTGTCCCTCATCTACTAAATCGCATGCGATCTGGATCGCAGCCGGAGCGGTTCTCTTACCATTACGTGTCTGTAAGAAGTAGAGCTTACCTTCCTCGATCGTGAACTCCATATCCTGCATGTCGTGGAAATGATTCTCAAGTTTCATAGCCAGTTCCATGAACTGCTTGTAGCACTCCGGAAGGTCTTTCTCAAGCTGGGAGATCGGCTGCGGTGTACGAACACCGGCAACAACGTCCTCGCCCTGTGCGTTGATCAGGTACTCACCGAAGATACCCTTCTCACCAGTGGACGGGTTACGTGTGAACGCAACACCTGTACCGGATGTCTCACCCTTGTTACCGAATACCATTGTCTGTACATTTACTGCAGTACCCCAGTCGCCCGGAATATCATTCATACGACGGTAAACGATTGCACGCGGGTTATCCCAGGAACGGAATACAGCTTTCACAGCTCCCATTAACTGTTCCTTCGGATCCTGCGGGAACTCTTCGCCGTTCATAGCTTCTTTGTATACAGCTTTGAACTTCTCAGCAAGCTCCTTTAAATCGTTAGCGTCTAACTCTGTATCATAGTGAACGCCTTTTGCTTCCTTCATTTCGTCGATGATCTTCTCGAAGTAGGACTTCGGAACTTCCATAACGACGTCAGAATACATCTGGATGAATCTTCTGTAGGAGTCATATGCGAAACGCGGATTACCTGTCTTCTTTGCGAAACCTTCTACTGCTACATCATTTAAACCGAGGTTTAAGATGGTATCCATCATACCCGGCATAGATGCACGTGCACCGGAACGTACAGATACAAGTAACGGATCCTCAGTATCACCGAATTTCTTTCCGTTCACGCCCTCGAGCCATGCTAAAGCTTCAAAGATCTGATCCTGGATCTCTTTTGTGATCTGTTTTCCACTGTTGTAGTAATCTGTGCAGGCTTCTGTTGTTACTGTGAATCCCTGCGGGATCGGCATGCCAAGATTTGTCATCTCCGCAAGGTTGCAGCCTTTGCCGCCGAGAAGATTTCTCATTGCCGCGCTGCCTTCTTCAAACTTATAAACCCACTTTGCCATAAGTTGTTATTCCTCCTAGAATTTAGTTTAGACTGAGATGTCTATATTGCCCTCATCTCTTTGCTCCCCTGCAATACTTCCGCTCCCCCATCACGTAACTCCGGTTTGAAAATATCGCACAAAAAAATCGAGTGTCGGAAAAAAGGCCTGTACATATTATAAGGGATGTTGCCAAAAATTGCAACATCCCTTTATAAAAGTTTCGTGATTTTTTCACATATTTCTGTAAATTTCCGTCGTTTTTCTTGGTCAAAATTGTACACAATTTTCTTTTAATTTAGTACAATTTACCAGTGAGCACTGCCAGGAGGATACCAAGAACCGCTCCCGCAACTACCTGTAGCGGCGTATGTCCCACATATTCTTTCAGTTTTTCCTGGAGAAAAACTCCGTCTAAATTCAGGATATTCTCAAAGAAAACGCTGTTCAACAGTTTTGCCTGTTTTCCGGTCTCCCGCCTTACGCCCATCGCGTCGTACATTACGATCATCGAGAGAACAAAGCTGATGGCAAATTCAAAGCTTCCCACTCCGTACTTCATTCCGGATGCCGTCGTAAGCGCACAGACCGTCGCTGAATGGGAACTCGGCATTCCTCCGGAGCCGAAGATCCGCTCCGGATTAAAAGACTTATTAATCACCATATCGATCACGGTCTTTAAAAACTGCGCCACTGTCCATCCGAGCACTGCACTGATCAGTATCTGGTTTCCCAGAAATTCATTCCACATTGTCATGTTTTCCTCTTTTATGTCAGTATTTCCAAGTCATTTTAGTATCCGATCAGCCAGTCATATAATTCCTGATACTTTCCGGCAGACGTCTTCCAGGAGAAGTCCACAGCCATCGCCCGGTCAACGATCTTATTCCATTCCCGCTTCTTATCGTAGTAAATATGCTTCGCATAGCGGATAATATTCAACATCTCGTGGGCATTGTAGTTCGCGAAGGAGAATCCTGTTCCTGTTCCCTCGAACTCATTGTACGGCCATACCGTATCCTTTAAGCCGCCTGTCTCGCGGACGATCGGCACCGTTCCGTAGCGGAGCGCCATGAGCTGGCTCAAACCGCACGGCTCAAATAAGGACGGCATCAGGAACGCGTCGCAGGCCGCGTAGATCTTGTGGGACAGCGGCTCGGAGTAGTATATCTGCGCTGATACGCGGTCATGATATTTCCAGTCGTAATGGCGGAACATATTCTCATAGTTCTCGTCTCCGGTTCCAAGAACGACCAGCTGCACATCATCCGTACAGATCTCGTCCATCACGCACTGGATCAGGTCCAGACCTTTCTGGTTCGTGAGTCTTGAGACGATACCGATCATGAACTTCTTATCGTCCTTCGCGAGACCAAGCTCTTCCTGAAGCGCGCGTTTATTTTTCACTTTCTCTTTTCTGAAATTTTTCGCGTTGTAATTCTGAACGATATCCGGATCCGTCTCCGGGTTGAAGACATCATAGTCGATACCGTTTACAATCCCACGGAGATCGCCGGATCTCGCCCGCATAAGTCCGTCAAGCCCTTCTCCGTAGAACGGGGTCTTGATCTCCTCTGCGTAGGTGTTGCTGACCGTCGTGATCGCGTCGGCATACACAAGACCGCCCTTCAACATATTTCCGTCTTTGTATGCCTCTAACTTATCCGGTGTAAAGAAGTAGTCCGGGAGTCCCGAGAATCTCTGGATCGTCTTTACATCCCACACGCCCTGGAATTTCAGGTTGTGGATCGTCATGACGGACTTGATTCCGCGGAAAAACTCTCCCTCTCCGAATCTTCCCTTTAAATATACAGGGATCAGTCCAGTCTGCCAGTCATGGCAGTGGATCACATCCGGTCTCCATCCAATCACAGGAAGTGCGGATAACGCTGCCTGTGAGAAAAATGAAAATTTTTCCAGGTCATAATACCAATCACCATATGGCTTATCGCCCCAGAAATAACTCTCATTATCGATAAAATAGAAGGTAATCCCTTCATATACATATTCAAGAATTCCGACATAACGGCTCTGTCCCAGGTAATCCATATAAAAATGATTTACATAAGTAAGATTGCTCAAAAATTTATCCTTGATACAGAGATACTTCGGGATCATGACCCGCACATCAAAATATTCTTTATCAAAACATTTCGGTAAGGATCCCACAACATCGGCAAGTCCGCCGGTCTTGATAAAAGGTACAGCCTCGGAAGCGACAAACAATATTTTCTTCATGATAACCCATCCTTCCACTTTTTGCTCCATGGCAGGGAAAATCCGCAAAAATGCCATGCCCCGCTATTAGATTCAGTATAACACATCCCTCGGAAATTAGAAAGTGGGTCTTTTTGCTTTTTCAGATTTTTCAGATTTTTCAGATACGTTTATAATCCAGTCGGATTTTGTCTGCAATCAGCGCAATAAATTCAGAATTTGTCGGTTTCCCCTTGCCGCCGTTCACCGTGTATCCAAAGAGGCTGTTCAGGGTATCAAGCTCTCCTCTGCCCCAAGCAACCTCAATGGCATGGCGGATGGCGCGCTCCACGCGGCTCGGTGTCGTCTTGTGGGTCTTCGCGATGGTCGGATAAAGGATCTTCGTGACAGAGGACAGCATCTCCGTATCCCGGACGGACATGATGATGGCATCTCTCAGATACTGGTATCCTTTAATATGGGCCGGAATTCCGATTTCATGCAGCATCTGGGTCACATCCGTCTCGAGATTCTGCTCTATATAGGTCTCTTTATCAAGATACGGCTGTACCTTCTTCACATCCGTATGTACCGCACCTGCCGCTTTTATCCGACCGCGACAGACTCTGTGGATCTTATCCAGAATAATATCCCTGTTGAAGGGCTTCATAATATAATAATTAGCTCCGAGCCGGAACGCGTCCTCTGTCACATCCTGGCTGCTGGCCGCCGTCACCATGATGAAGGACGGGTGGTTCTTCATCTGCGTGTTGTTTTTTACTTTTTCCATGACAGAAATTCCGTCCAGTCTCGGCATGATCACATCCATGAGAACAATATCCGGATTCGTGCGGACGATCATGTTGTACGCGTCCTCGCCATTATCCGCCTTCCCAACTACATGGATCCCATCTTCTTTTTCCAGAATTTCGCCAAGTAAATTCAAAGTCTGTCTGTTGTCATCTGCAATCGCAATGGATAATTCTGCCATAATGCTCCTCCTGTAACACATAAAGTTTCTTTTTCGGTCATTTTCCCCGTTCCGGCCGGGCGTCTGACATGATATTTTTCTTTTTGAGCATCCCCGGTAGGAATATAGACATTATAGTATTGCCCCCTTGTCGAATCCAATCCGAAATAGGTGTACAATTTCAAAATCATTCGTGATTTTTCGTTATTTTACGAGCTTTGTATCTATCTTTATCACTATATCTTCTTTTCTTAACATTCTTTAACAGCAAACATGTTAAAAAGAATGTGCCTTGGCACATTCTCGCGCCTCGCGCGGTCGCTTGCGACAATCTACATCTTCGCGCGAGTGTGCATCTTTGGCACGTCAGTGCCTTTTTATGTAACGGGGAATTCCTCGGAATTTCCCGTTACATAAAAAAGACCCGGCATGTTTCCATACCGGGTCTTCTCGTATTCTGTCGTTTTTATTTGATCGTGAGCAGGTAATTCGCAAACTGCTGCGCTGTACGGCCGGAAAGTCCGCCACCGCGCATCTCGAAACGGTTCGCCTCGTAGCAGATCTCCTCATCAGTCATAACCTCCGGAGTGATGCCCGCGCGTCTCGCGAGAGCCACTGCCATCTCGTTGAACCCTTCCTTGTTCGGCTTCGCGTAGAAGATAGAAAGGCCAAACCGGTTGACCAGGGAGAGCTTCTCCTCCATGGTGTCGGAACGGTGCAGATCCTCGCTGTGTTCCATGTCCTCTCTATCCTTCCACGTCTCCTTGATGAGGTGACGGCGGTTGGATGTGGCGTAGATCAGCACGTTGTCCGGCTTTGTCTCGACTCCGCCCTCGATAACAGCCTTTAAATATTTGTACTCGATCTCAAACTCCTCGAAGGAGAGATCATCCATGTAGATGATGAACTTGTAGTTGCGGTTCTTGATCTGGGCGATGATCGCGGAAAGATCCTTAAACTGATGCTTGTAGATCTCGATCATGCGCAGGCCCTGGGGGTAGAACTGGTTGACGATGGCCTTGATGCTGGTGGATTTACCGGTACCGCTGTCGCCGAATAACAGCACGTTGTTCGCCGCTTTTCCGTCACAGAATGCCTGGGTGTTCTCCACAAGTTTCTTCTTTTGGAGCTCGTAGCCGATGAGGTCATCCAGCATAACGGTATCCATGTTGTTGATCGGCAGGAAGCGGATGGATCCGTCCTTGTTCTCAGCAATGCGGAATGCCTTGTTGAGTCCGAACATGCCGACACCGTAATCTTTGTAGAACTCCGTCACATACTGGAAGAAATCTGCGCCTGACTCGGCCGTCTCAAGCTTCTCACTTAAGTTTCTCACTTTCTCGCTGACATTTTTATTGTACATCAGCTCTTTTTTGCGGATTGCCTGGTAGTGGGTCAGCTGTGTGAAGCAATCGATGGAGAGTTCTTTCTCCAGCCAGGAAAAATCGTAATCGAACAGTTCCTTGAACATGTCGAAATCGTGGGTCACAAAGTTGTTGACCGTTCCTTCCTGAGCCCCCATCTTCTCACAGACGAGGCTGAACGGATTCTCATTCGTGATCAGGAGGAATGTCAGGTAGTTGTGCCATAAGTTCTTGTCAAAAGCGTAGTCTGTGGCAACCGTCAGAAGATTCTTCACCTGGTGGAAAACGCGGCCTCTGAGCGCCGCCTTCGTCTCTGTTCCATCTTTCAGTTTCTCACAGATATCCGCAAGCTGCCAGAGGATCGAGTCTTCCGGCAGGCTGCCGTATACGAGCAGGTTTGATACGATCTCGTTCATATAGTTTCCTCTCTTTCCGGGGATTTTTCCGAAACCTGGCAGCCTTCAGAAACTGCCGTATGGCATTTTCCGTCGGATACCTGGTAAAAAGGCGGCGCAGCTTCCAAAATAAGCCCGCCGCCTTTTATATATCATGCGATACCAGGGTTCCAAGATCAAAAAGCCTTTTGCAAGCAAGCTTGCCAAAGGCCTTCCGACCTTTTGACCCCAGGTATCAAATTACTCTACGATGGCACCCTTATCCGCAGAGGATACGTTCTTCGCATAGCGCTTTAAGTATCCTGTCAGCTTCTTCGGCTCGCGGATCTTCATGGTCTTCTTTCTCTCTTCCATCTCTTCATCGGAAACAAGCAGATTTAAGCTGTAGTTCGGGATGTCGATAGCGATCTTGTCACCGTCTTTGATGTAAGCGATCGGGCCGCCTGCGGCTGCCTCCGGGGAGATATGTCCAATAGCTGCACCGCAGGATGCGCCTGAGAAACGTCCGTCTGTAAGAAGAGCAACGGTTGTGTCAAGTTTCATACCAACGATCGCGGATGTCGGAGAAAGCATTTCTCTCATTCCCGGGCCGCCTGCCGGTCCCTCATAACGGATGACAACGATGTCGCCCGGAACGATCTTTCCAGCGTAGATCGCTGCGATCGCCTCTTCCTCGGAATCAAAGCACTTTGCGGTACCTGTGTTGACTAACATCTCCGGTTTTACAGCGGAACGCTTTACGATCGCGCCGTTCGGAGCCAGATTTCCGAAAAGGACGGCAAGTCCGCCGGTCTTTGTGTATGGATTGTCTAATGGACGGATCACTTCCGGATTGCGGTTTACGGCACGGGCAACGTTCTCAGCAACAGTCTTTCCTGTTACAGTCTTGCAGTCGCCGTGGATCATACCGGCATCGAGAAGTTCTTTTAATACTGCGGAGATTCCGCCTGCCTCCAGGAGATCCTGCATGTGGTGATGTCCTGCCGGTGCGAGGTGGCACAGGTTCGGAGTCTTCTCACTGATCGCGTTGATCATGTGAAGATCAAGAGTGATATCAGCCTCATGGGCAATTGCAAGAAGATGAAGCGCGGAGTTTGTGGAACATCCGAGAGCCATATCGGTTGTTAAAGCGTTCTCGAATGCTGCCGGTGTGATGATATCGCGCGGACGAACATCGTCAGCTAAGAGTTTCATAACCTGCATACCTGCAGTCTTTGCGAGACGGACACGCTCAGCGTATACAGCCGGGATCGTACCATTTCCCGGAAGACCGAGGCCAAGAACCTCTGTTAAGCAGTTCATGGAGTTTGCCGTGAACATACCGGAACAGGAACCGCAGCCCGGGCAGGAGCTTCCCTCGATCTCAGCGAGTTCTTCGTCGTTGATCAGATTTGCTTTTCTGGCACCAACTGCCTCGAATACAGTATTTAAATCTCTCTGGTTGATGGAGAGCATCGGACCGCCGGATACGAAGATACACGGAAGGTTCAGACGCATTGCTGCCATTAACATACCCGGAACGATCTTATCACAGTTCGGGATGAATACGAGTGCGTCGAAGCAGTGTGCCTTTACCATACATTCGATGGTATCTGCGATCAGCTCACGAGAGCTTAAAGAGAAATGCATTCCATCATGGCCCATGGCGATACCATCGCAGACACCGATGGTATTGAACTCCATCGGTGTTCCACCTGCTGCAAGGACGCCGTCCTTTACGGCACGGGCGATAGTCTGTAAGTGCATATGTCCCGGTGCTACTTCATTGAAAGAGTTTACAACGCCGATAAACGGGCGACGCATCTGCTCGTCGTTATATCCATCTGCCTTTAAAAGGGAACGGTGCGGCGCATGCTCTACGCCAGCTTTTACTTTATCTGAATTCATGATTTTTCTCCTTATGAAACCCAAAGCCAGGCGGTGATGCCTGGCCCTGAAGAATTTTTTTTAGGGTTTCGCTGCCCCGCAGTGCCACACTCGCGGACTTGCGTCCGCTCGTGCGCGGGCATTCGCCCTATGAATCCGCCGGCAAAGATTCACTTATGTGCGAGCACAACGTGAATCTTTCCTCGTCGGATTCGCACTGCTCATTGCTATCGCGACTATTTAGCCTCGTCAAGATCCTGTGTCTGCTTCCAGCCCATCTTTGCTCTTAAATCACGTCCTGTCTTAGCTGCAAGTGTCTCAGCGTGTGCTGCTCTTGCTGCGTTGAAGGTTGTTCTGCCAACCTGGTTCTCAAGAATCCAGTTCTTAGCGAATGTACCATCCTGGATCTCTGTTAATACCTGCTTCATAGCCTTCTTAGCTTCGTCGCCGATGATTCTCTTACCGCTTACATAATCACCATACTCAGCTGTATCAGAGATGGAGTATCTCATTCCCTCGAAACCAGCGTTGAAGATCAGGTCTACGATTAATTTCATCTCGTGGATGCACTCGAAGTATGCGTTCTCCGGCTTATAACCAGCCTCAACAAGTGTGTTGAAACCAGCTTCCATTAATGCGCAAACGCCGCCGCAGAGAACTGCCTGCTCACCGAAGAGGTCTGTCTCTGTCTCTTCCTTAAATGTTGTCTCGAGGATACCGCCTCTTGCTCCGCCGATGCCTGCAGCGTATGCCTTAGCAACTTCCATGGAGTTTCCAGCCGGGTCCTGCTCAACAGCTACGAGGCACGGAACACCTTTACCGCCTACATACTGGGAACGAACGGTGTGGCCCGGTCCCTTCGGAGCGATCATGATAACGTTAACGTCTGCCGGCGGAACGATCTGTTTGAAGTGGATATTAAAGCCGTGAGCGAATGCAAGTGTCTTGCCTGCTGTAAGGTTGTCCTTGATATCTTTCTTGTAGAGAGCTGCCTGCTTCTCATCGTTTACAAGGATCATGATGATATCTGCTGCCTTTACAGCGTCTGCTGTGAGCATAACTGTGAAGCCGTCTTCTTTTGCCTTTGCTGCGGACTTGGAGCCCTCGTAAAGACCTACTACTACATCAACACCGGAATCTCTTAAGTTCAGAGCGTGTGCATGACCCTGGGAACCGTAGCCGATAACAGCTACTTTCTTTCCGTCAAGAAGTGATAAGTTACAATCTCTCTCATAATACATTGTTGCCATAGTTTTTCTTCTCCTTATTCTTCATTGTGATCGACACGTAATGTGTTGTCTATTCCTAAACCGATCGCGATCTCTCCCGACCGGCTAAGTTCTAATATACCAAAACCTCTGACTTTTTCAATAAACGATTCAACTTTTTTGCTGTCTCCGGTAATCTCGGCTGTCAGATGCTCTTCACCGAAGTCTACGACTTTTCCGCCGTACTCGTTGATCAGATCCAGTACCTGATGTTTGCTGGAACCTCTGTGGGTTCCTGTCAGGTGCATTTTGATGTACATATGCTGGGCAAATACGGTGTTTTCCGGTTCCAAAAGTGTTACGGCACGGACATCGATGAGTTTTTCCAGCTGACGGACCACCTGGTCCTTCATATATTCATCTCCTGTGGAGACGATGGTGATCCGCGTATAATTCGGATCATCCAGCGTACCTGCGGAGATATTATCGATATTATAGCAGCGCTTTGCGTAAAGACCGGCGATGCGGTTTAAAACGCCGAAGCGGTTGTTTACGATCATGGCAACCGCAAACTTCTCAACTTTGTTTTCCATGGTCACCTTATCCTTCCACAATCATGTCTTTGATGGATCGTCCCGGCGGGATCATCGGCAGGACTTTCTCATCCATATCAATGTGACAGTCGATCAGCACCGGTCCCTGGGATTTGTCGGCTACGTCAAGAGCTTTCTTTAGATCCTCCATCGTGTAGACCGCGTATCCGTCAGCGCCGAATGCTTTCGCCAGAGCCGGAAAGTCCGTCTTTCTGTCCAGAATCGTCTGGGAATAGTGACAGTCGTAGAAAATTGTCTGCCACTGTCTTACCATTCCGAGGACATCATTGTCGAAAATGACAATGGTGATCGGAAGTTCCTGGCTCACCGCCGTCGCCATCTCATTCAGGTTCATTCCGAAGCTTCCGTCTCCGGTGAAGAGAACGGTTCTTCTGCCTCTCGCTGCGATGCATCCGCCGATGGCTGCTCCGAGACCATATCCCATGGTTCCGAGACCGCCCGAGGTTAGAAGCGTGTGCGGCTTTTCAAACGGATAGAACTGCATGGTCCACATCTGGTGCTGTCCCACGTCGGTAGCGACCACTGTGTCCTCGGTGCAGTGCTTGTGGACTTCCTCGATGATGGCTTCCGGTCCGTAAGGTTTCGGCGCCGGGAGGATCATCTCGTTCTTGTAGCCCTCAAGCTCGTTCACCCACTCCGGATGCCTTTCCTCCGGGAGTGCTTCCAGGATCTTATCGAGGATCTCCTTCACATCGCCCCAGAGACTCACGTCAGGACTGACGTTCTTTCCGATCTCCGCACGGTCGATATCGATATGGACCGTCATGCATTTCTTTGTATACTCGTTTAAGTCACCTGTTGCGCGGTCGGAGAATCTTACGCCGACTGCTAAAAGCAGGTCACATTCGGACTGTGCCTTGATAGACGGATATTTTCCGTGCATGCCGCACATTCCAAGGTTTAACGGGTAGGATGCCGGAACTGATGTGATTCCCATCATGGAAAGGCCGATGGCCGCATCCACTCTCCTGGAGAGTTCCAGAACTTCTTCCTGGGCTCCCGCTGCCACAACACCGCCACCCGCGTAGATAAACGGCTTTTTCGCCTTTTTGATCATCTCAACGACCTCGTCGATGCTGCCGCACTCGGACCTTCTCGGCTTTTTCACAACGCTCGGAACCTTTAAGTCCTCAAAATATTCATATTCCGCGGACTGGACGTTCTTCGGGATATCGATGAGAACCGGTCCCTTACGTCCGGAGTTTGCGATCTCGAAGGCCTCGATGATCGTTCTCTGAAGATCCTTGATGTCGCGGACCATGAAGTTGTGTTTTACCACCGGCTGTGTGATTCCGACGATATCGACCTCCTGGAAGGAATCCTTTCCGAGGCTGTTCACCGCAACGTTTCCGGTGATCGCAACCATCGGTACAGAATCGAGGTAGGCGTTTGCGATTCCTGTCACCAGGTTCGTAGCACCCGGGCCACTTGTGGCCAGGACCACGCCGGTCTTTCCGCTTGCTCTCGCATATCCGTCAGCGGCATGGGCAGCTCCCTGCTCATGGGCCGTTAAGACATGTCCGATGCGGTCAGACGCAAGATAGAGTTCATTGTAGATATCAAGTACTGCTCCCCCCGGATATCCGAAGATCACTCTCACGCCCTGATGGATCAGCTCTTCCACCAGGATCCGCGCTCCGTTCATTTTCATAGCTGTTTTCCCCTCATCTTATTTCTCACAGGAATGTCCGGCTCTGTCAGACATTCCCGCCTTTTTCTTTTCTGGCACGGACAAATGTCCGTATTAAAATTCAGGTATAAAAAAGCCTTACAGCGTTACACTGTAAGGCTTTGCTTTCTTTCGTAACTTGTTCTTTCAAGTTTCTATCAGGCAATCCCGGATTCAGTATAACGCAAATAAGCATTCCCGTCCACGACGATAATGCTGACGATAATTCGAATCACGACTGCGAGTAGAATAAGATTCGTCATATCTTTGCGTCTCCTTTCCAGTTGCCTTTCAGCAATGTTGCTATGTTTTATTATAAGCACTTTGTCAGAAATTGCAAGTAGTTTCTTTTTATAGCTTGTATGAACCAGAGTTATGTAACATCGCTGGCTCGTCAGTGCCTTTTTGTTTAACTGGGAATTCATCGGAGTTCCCAGTTAAAAGAAAAAGCTCTGCAGGCACCGGGATTTTCCCGGTCTGCAGAGCTGCTCCTATTTCAAATTATTTTTTACAGTTTTGAATATCCATACGGATTGATCAGCGCATCCAGTTTCTTTCCTTCCTTACATAACGGGCAGTTTCTGTAGTCGCTGTACTGGTAATCCGGAACATCTTTTAATCCGAATACCGACTTGATCGGAATTCCGTTGACATTCTCAAGTGCGCTGAATACTGCGGAGATCCCCTGAATAATTCCCCCATAGTACTGGACACCCTCGATCGCCTTGTTGATCGTCAGACCTGTTGTCACGGTCGCGGTGAGGATCAGCACATTCTTTCCATTGATCATTGCGCGGTAATTGTCCTTAAACACGATCTGGCTGTTGCTGTTGAACTCCGGTTTGATAACGTAGATCGTCTTGTGGGCGTTCTTCGACATGAAACCGCCTTTTGTCAGCTCCTGCGCAAGAAGGGTTCCGATCACCTCGGTCCCTTCCATGCATACGATCGTATCAACGATCATATCGTACAGATACATATGTACGAGTGCCTGGGCAATTCCTCCAGCCTCACTCAGACGGCTCTTTACCGTCGTCAGGTCAAAATAGTAATTCGTGTGGGCATGATTCGTTGCAAAATGTCCCTTTACGATTTTTAACGGGGTATCTGTACCGGTCGTCTGAATTTTGTCATACTTTAACTCCATACACGATCCTCCTTATTCAAATCTCACGTTTACTGTTATTTGACTATATTATACCGAATTTTCAGATACTATTCAAGGATTTTTCCTATTTTCCATCAGGTTTTTCGTCACTGTTTACGCCTTGCGCAAACAGTAACGGTTTTTCTCCCTGTTTTTCTACCACGCAAGGACCTCATGTCCGGTCTCTGTCACGAGTACCATGATTTCCCTCTGGGCGGACGGAAGCCTGTCATCGGTATAGATCGTCCAGCCGTTGCTGTCATCCACAAAGATATCCGGGCGGCCCATGTTGATCATCGGCTCGATGGTAAAGATCATCCCCGGTGCCATAAGCATCTCCTCGCCCCGTCTTGTCACATAGCTTACAAACGGATCCTCATGGAACTCAAGGCCGACACCGTGACCGCCGACTTCCTCGACAATGGTGTAACCATTCTTCTTCGCGTAGTCATGGACAGCCTGCCCCATATCTCCTAAGAATCCCCACGGTTTTACCTGCTCGAGACCCTTTTCCACAGCTTCGTTCGTGACGCGGACAAGTTTTTCCTTCTCCGGGTCCACATTGCCGATCAGGAACATTCTGGACGAATCAGAGAAATATCCGTGAAGGATCGTGGAGACATCCACGTTAATGATATCACCGTCTTTTAAGACAACATCCTTGGACGGAATTCCGTGGCATACCTGATCATTGATGGAGGTGCACACGCTCTTTGGGAATCCCTCATAATTTAACGGTGCAGGAATCCCGCCATGTTTTGTCGTAAAGTCGTATACCCACTGATCGATCTCCTCCGTGGTAACTCCTGCCTTGATGTGCTCCGCCACATAGTCAAGGACCGCCACATTCAGTTTTCCGCTCTCACGGATCCCCTCGATCTGTGCCGGTGTCTTAATGATCTTGTGGGACGGAACCTCGTGGCCTGTGAAGCGGGCACGACTGATCTTCTGGTCAAATGTCATATGGCACTCACAATATGGCTTCCCGCTTCCACACCAGCATGGATCATTTTTTCCGATTCTGCGAAACATAATTTTTCCTCTTTTCTATCTGTTTTTGCGTCTCTGTACCGTACGGGATTTTCAATAAAAAAGAATGTGCCTTGGCACATTCTCGCGCCTCGCGCGGTCGCTTGCGACAGTCTGCATCTTTGCGCGAGTGCGCATTAGAAAATCCCTGTCCGTGTACAGGAATTGTGTTTGCGAATTCTTTTATTTTCCTGTATAATATCCTTATCTATCATAACGTCGGAGACTCTGTTTGTCAAATAAGTCTCCTGAGAAAATATGCCGTTAATATCACGGGCGTGGATTTTCCGGACTGAAAATCCCCCGCGTTGCAGAGGCGGCTGTAAAGAAAGTGAGGAATTTACATGAACGTACTGATCACCGGGTTCGACCCCTTCGGCGGAGAGCCGATTAATCCGGCATGGGAAGCCGTAAAAGCCATGAAAGACGAGATCGCCGGAGCAAAGATCACGAAGCTGCAGATCCCGACCGTTGTCAATAAATCCATTGCGAAGGTCCATGAAAAGATGATGGAGCTCCGCCCGGATATCGTCATCAGCATCGGCCAGGCCGGCGGACGGTTCGGCGTGACTCCGGAGCGTGTTGCGATCAATGTAACAGATGCAAGGATCCCGGATAACGAAGGAAACCAGCCCATCGATGAACCAATCTTTGCAGATGGAGATGCCGCTTATTTCTCCAATCTTCCGGTGAAGGCGATGGTTCAGGAGATCCGAAATGCCGGTTATCCTTCTACCCTCTCCAATACCGCAGGAACTTATATCTGCAACCATGTCATGTACGGAATTTTATATTATATCCAAAAGGAATTTCCAAATGTACGCGGCGGCTTTATCCACGTTCCGTATGCTGTTTCTCAGGTTGTCAATAAACCGGCAACCCCGTCTATGGCCATTGCGGATATTACGGCTGCATTGGAGGCGGCGGTGAAGGCCGCTGTTGAATATGAGCAGGATATCAAAGTGATTGGAGGAGAAACACACTAAAAAACTTCATCTTCGGAAGTTTTTCAGGCTGTGATACCGGTCTGAAAAACTCCAAGGATGAAGTTTTCTTTTATCCAGATCCCAGGCTGCCTTCAAAGCCCCCGCCCGGAATCCGGTTTTCTGATTATTCTTTTGTTCCTCTCTCCGCGGACGCGTTGAGCTTTCCGTCGACCACGTCGATCTTGATCGTATCTCCGGTATGGACACCATCCGACAGGATCAGGCGGGCTGCCAGAGTCTCCACATTCTTCTGCAGATATCTCTTAAGCGGTCTTGCGCCGTATACCGGATCATAACCGTTGTCCACGATAAACTGCTTTGCAGAATCGGAAAGTGCAACCACAAGTTCTTTATCCGCCAGACGCTTGTTGATATCGTCAACAAGCAGATCGATGATGCTTCCGATGTTGTTCTTTGTAAGCGGCTTGAAGAGGATCGTCTCATCAAGACGGTTCAGGAACTCCGGACGGAAGTGGGCACGCAGATCGTTCATGACCTCAGCCTTTGCCTCCGGCTTGATATCACCGTTCTCATCGATACCGTCAAGCAGATACTGGGAACCGATGTTGGAGGTCAGGATAATGATCGTATTCTTGAAATCCACGGTCTTGCCCATGGAATCTGTGATACGTCCATCATCGAGGACCTGAAGCAGAACATTGAATACATCCGGATGTGCCTTCTCGATCTCATCGAACAAAACGACACAATACGGTTTTCTGCGGACTGCCTCTGTGAGCTGACCACCCTCATCGTATCCGACATATCCTGGCGGCGCTCCGATCAGGCGGGATACGGAGTATTTCTCCATGTATTCACTCATATCGATCCGGACCATATTGTTCTCATCATCAAACAGACTTGCCGCAAGCGTCTTTGCAAGCTCTGTCTTGCCGACACCGGTAGGTCCGAGGAACAGGAAGGAGCCGATCGGCTTTGTCGGATCCTTGATCCCGGCCTTGGAGCGGATGATCGCGTCTGTAACCTTCTCGACTGCCTCATCCTGACCGACAACACGTTTGTGAAGCTCATCGTCCAGATGAAGGGTCTTATTCCTCTCGCTCTCCGTGAGTTTTGCAACCGGGATACCAGTCCAGCGGGAGATGATCCTTGCGATCTCATCTTCGGTAACGCTTTCATGGACAAGACTCAGATCTGCGTTCTTTACCTTCTCCTCCTCTTCCTTCAACTCTTTTTCAAGCTGCGGAAGCTTACCGTACTGGAGCTCTGCTGCCTTATTCAGATCATATTTCTGCTGTGCATCCTGGATCTGACGATGGACTGCCTCGATCTCCTCACGGATGGAGGAAAGCTTATCAACCGTCGCCTTCTCGTTCTGCCACTGGGCCTTCTGAGTCGCGAACTGGTCATGGAGCTCCGCCAGCTCCTTCTGAAGATCCGCAAGGCGTTCCTGACTTAAATGGTCTGTCTCTTTCTTAAGAGCCGCCTCCTCGATCTCAAGCTGCATGATCTTTCTGGAGAGTTCATCCAGCTCCGTCGGCATGGAATCGAGCTCCGTCTTGATCATTGCGCAGGCTTCATCCACGAGGTCGATAGCCTTATCCGGAAGGAAACGATCACTGATATAACGGTTGGAAAGGGTTGCCGCCGCTACAAGCGCGGAATCGGTGATCTTTACGCCGTGATAAACCTCATAACGGTCCTTCAGTCCACGAAGGATCGAAATCGTATCCTCGACCGTCGGCTCATCAACCATAACCGGCTGGAAACGACGTTCCAGAGCCGGGTCCTTCTCAATATATTTCCGGTACTCATCCAGAGTTGTCGCACCGATACAGTGCAGCTCACCACGGGCAAGCATCGGCTTTAACATATTGCCGGCATCCATGGAGCCTTCCGTCTTTCCGGCTCCGACGATGGTGTGAAGCTCATCGATGAACAAAATGATCTGTCCCTCGCTCTTTCTCACCTCTTCGAGAACGGCTTTTAAACGCTCCTCAAACTCACCACGGTACTTTGCACCTGCAACGAGTGCGCCCATATCCAGTGAGAATAATTTCTTATCTTTTAAGCCCTCCGGCACATCGCCGCGGACGATACGCTGTGCAAGCCCTTCCACAACGGCGGTCTTACCAACACCGGGTTCACCGATCAGAACCGGGTTGTTTTTCGTTTTTCTGGAAAGGATCCGGATCACGTTCCGGATCTCGGCGTCACGGCCGATCACCGGATCCATCTTCTGGTCTCTTGCCTTTTCTACAAGATCGGAACCATACTTATTTAAGGTATCGTAGGTTGCCTCCGGATTATCACTGGTAACTCTCTGGTTGCCGCGGACCGTGGACAATGCCTGTAAGAATTTATTCCGGTCGATCCCGTAGGTTCGGAACAGTTCCTTCATGGTCTTATTCGGCTGCTTTAACAGGCATAAGAACAAATGCTCAACGGAAACATATTCGTCCCCCATCGCCTTTGCCTCGTCCTCGGCATCGATCAGGACTTTATTGAGTTCCTGTGTGAGATAGACCTGTCCGCCTCCGGATACCTTCGGCAGCTTCTTAAGTGCTGCTTCCGCCTCATCCGCAAACTGCTCACCGGAGATTCCCATTTTCGTGATCAGCTTTAAGATCAGGCTGTCATCTAACTTTAACAGACTCACCAGAAGATGTTCCTGGTCGATCTGCTGATTTCCATATTCATAAGCCAGCTTCTCGCAGTTCTGGACTGCTTCCACTGATTTCTGTGTAAATTTGCTGATATTCATGATCGCAAGCCTCCCTTCAATGATGAAGTTCATTGTTATCTATATGAAAGAATTTTGGAAGAACTCAACCGCCGTCCTGCTGCCCTGTCTTATTTTGTCCGGCAGGGAAACGATCCGGTGTCGGAAACTCACGTTTCTTTGCGGCTCTTCTTTGTTCTGCATGTAATATAACACACATTATTAGCACTGTCAAGAGGTGAGTGCTAATTCTTTTGTGAAAAATTTGTGAAGCCTTGATTTTACGGGCTTCACAGGGATTTTTCACTTGCTTTCGCACTCGATTTTCTTGATTTGACCACATTTTTACGACAAATTCTTGGAAAAATATATTCGTCTGATTTTCTTACCACATTTTACGACAACGACTTATGGTTTATACCACAGCAGGTACGGTTTCTGGCAGGTTCATTTTAGACATCTCGTTCTCCACGTGAGACTTCTCTGCAATATGATTGTAGACATTCATTGTGATCTGTGCATCTGAATGGCCCATCACATACTGCATAACTTTGGGATTGACATTGTTCTCACCCAATCTGGTACATCCCGTATGACGAAGAGTATGCGATGAAATGGGAGGCATCAGCTCCGGCTCTCGCTTCTCTTCTTCTGCCAGTTTGCTTTCTTTCTTATTATAGGCATTGACAATATTTTTCAGAAAGCTGTTCACTCCCGCCGGCATGATTGGACGTCCATGCTTTGTATTGAAGATGAATCCACTGCGTCCACCAATCTCCACATTACTCTGTAAACCAAGCATCAGGTTCAGCTCTCTCTGTTTACGGAACGCATCATATACCATCTGTGTCATAGGAATGTCTCTGATTCCTGCATCCGTTTTGGTTTCTGAATCATGGAAACAATATCCTTCATCACCTTCATAATACACAAGCTGTCCACCTACATGGATCTCCCGATTCTTCATATCCACATCCGACCAGGTTAAGCCGATGGTTTCACTCACTCTCAGGCAAGCCCCAAACATAACCTGCATCATTGGAAGATGAGGCTTATACACATTACTCTGTTCAACAAACTTCAGAAGTTTTTCCTGCTGTTCCAGTGTCAGTGCTTCTTTCTCCTTTGCTGGAGCCCCATAATCTCCAAGTGTTCCTGTTACCGGATTCTTGCGGATAATCCCATCTTCCACTGCCAGTTCAAAACTGGGATTCAATAAGCCATAAAGACCTTTGATCGTACTGTGTGCCAGTCCTTCATCTGACAATGCGGAAAAGAACGTCCTTACGTGAGATGTCTTAAAATCTACAACACGAATGTTTCCCAAAGTATTTCGTATCCGGTAGTCCCACATACGGATATAATTCTTTTTCGTTCTTTCCTTGATATTCTTTGTTGCCATGTATCGCTCAAACAACGTATTTACGGTCAGCTTCTTGACTGAGGCGTCTGTAATAAGCAGATCATCCATATCCTTATTGATCTTCTTTTCCATTTCTCGCAGACTCGCCAGATCAGCTGCATAAACCGAATTACGCTTTCCGGTAATTTCATCCTTGTAGCGATACTCATAACGTCCATCCGGGCGCTGGTATTCACCTGTTTTTAAATTTCTTCCTTTATTATCTTTTCTTGCCATATCAATCATTCCTTTCACTTCATTTTTCGTTATTCGGAATGATTTTTGTCCTGTCGGTATCAGTCATATACTGTCTGATATCCTGTTGTAACTTCCCACAGGGAACGGAAAAAGCGTATCTGTAAATGCAAAGAGAATGGCATTACTGACTGCAAATGTGACCGTTACTTTTCCCAGCCTGATTGTGATATCGGCTGGGATTCTTCCCGTGACTGTTATTATCATGGCTATGATCTGTACATGCTTGTTGATTCTCAAAGTGACTTACCGGTATTTCCTCATTTTTGCTGTGCTTCCAAACATGATTCACATGGATTCCTGCACGCCTTTTTCAGGATGAAATCTTTTCTTCCTGATTACACTGTTTCTGTCGTACATATGCTTCAGTTATACCATGCGGCACCCTCGTGCAATGATTGGGGGGCGGCGGAGCTTAACGCCTCGCCGCCCCTCGCTCCGATCTGTTGTGTTCTGTGATGCGACACAACCAATCAACCCTGCGGTATTTTCAGTTCCCACCCAGCGGAAATCGAATCCGGGGCGTCAATCAATTCACCGTTGAGGGCAACGATGGCAGCGACGGTGCAGCCGTACTTTCTGGAAATCGCCCAAAGAGTATCGCCCCGCTTCACGATATAAACACCGGTCTCTTTATCTTCCGGCAGGGCAGTGTCTGGTGTACCCGTCCCAGCTTTCTCACCCTGCGGGATTTGAAGCTGCCAGCCGGCAAGGATCAAGTTCAGGTTTTTGATAAGGCCGCTGTTGGCCGCCACAATGTCGGCAACGGTACAGCCGTACTTCCTGGAGATCGCCCGGAGGATATCGCCCTTTTGTACGGTGTAGGTCACATAGGCGGGCGTGGTGTCCCCGGTTTCGGGGCTTGTGGGGATTTCTTCGCCTGGGGTACCGCTGGTGTCTGGGTTGGTCTTTTCCTCATAGCCGATCATGTAGACGGAGAGGTGGCTGGTTTTCCAGTTGACGCACTTCTTTGCGCTGTCATAGCTGGTTTCGCAGGCGTCCTTATTTCCGCTGTCGTCCACATAGTAGACGGTCACTCCGCCTGCCTTTTCGCCGGGAAGCAGCTCATAGGGTGCGTGGAGCATGACATTGCCGCCCAAATCGGAGATATGCACCCCGCCGCTGGTTACGCTGATATGATAGGCGGTGCGGCTTCCGACCGCTTTCTTTTGGCTGCTGTTCAAGGTACTGTCATGGGCGGGCTTAATAGAAATGGCAACGTCCCGGCCTTTTACCTGTTCAGCTTCTCCCATGAGGGCTGCCCGGTCAAACTCAATGGAGAGGCCGCCCGGAAAGACAACATGCAGGCTCTCCGCATCATTTCCTGGTTTGTTGACTGCTCCTGCGATCTTCTCCACCACATCAGCGGGGATTTTAACGGTTCCAAGTTCTATATCCAGTCTGGAAAAGTCGATGGTAACAACTCCCGTTTTTACATGGCCGCCTATGACGCTATCCAGCGTGGAGAGGTCAACGTCCTCAATCGTCGCCGTTTTCCCAGTCACGGTAGCCTTTGCCTGGATTGTGTTCTGCTCGCCGGAAATGGGGACGGTCAGCTTGTCCCCTGTGTCAGGGTTCTGGGGTTCGTCTGTGTCGGGGTTCTGGGGTTCGTCCGTACCGGGCTTTGTGCCAGGGTTGCCGCTGTCCCCACCACCAGAGGAACCACCGCTGGGCGGGATATAGTCGTTCCCGCCGCCTGTGCTGCCGCCGGTTGCTGGTTTTATCACATAGCCGCATACCGTACAGGTCTGCGGGGTGGTTTCGGTTGCCGCAGCGCCGGGGGTATGGGCAGCGAAATCTTTCTTGTCGCCACAGGAGCATTCATGCCAGTGGCCGGTGCTGTCGGTCATCCAGTCTGCCCCGTAACTATGGGTATGCTCGGAACCGCCACCGCCATCATCTGCCCACAGCACAATATATTGTCCCAGGCTATAATAGTTGTATGCGGCATCCGGGACAAACTTCCAATAATACGAAGTGCCTTGCGTAATCGGTGTGTCATTTGCCAGGACAGCGTCTCCGTCCAACCATTGGAAGGTTCCGGCAGGCCAATCCGCTGGTGCAGTCATCTCCACATCCGCAAGCGTCCTGCCCGCACCGGTAATCGGTGTAAAGGTAGGCGTCCCCCCAAGTACTGCCATTCCAATGTATGCGGTCATGCTCTGCTCCGCCACATCGTTATAACCATCATTGCCTACAACCTTGTAAAAAACAGTATATACGCCCGCGTCTGTTGCCTTGGGAATGGAGGCGCTGTACGCACCTTCCTCGGTCAGCTTGTACTGCATTTCACCGCCGGTGGCACTGCCTGCGTTGATGAGCTCCTGCGGCTGACCGTTGTAGGTCAGTCCATTCTTTGCCGTTGGCGCAGTGTAGGTCGGATCCGATTTCCCGGAGGAAGCGTCGGTAATATCATATGACACAAATGCAGTCACATTTCCCACTTTAATGCTCGCAAGATAGCGGCCTGCCTCGGTGGGAACGCCGTCCATCGTATTCCAAGCGGTGTTGTAGTATTTTCCATAGGAGATAGAAATCCCACTCGTACCCGTAACCCTCTCCCAATAATCCGATGCCACCAGTTTGGCGGGTTTTGCCTGACCGTCATAAACGAGATTTTCGGGTGCCTTAATCGTTAACGTTCCGCCATTGCGGCCGAACTCACAATCGCCGGCAGTGGAGCAATAGGCAACGATGCTGTCTTGGGTGTTTTCCTTAAGAGCATACTGCCACTCATGGGCATGAGCGGCGGGTACGGCAAGCTGAACTACTCGCCCAGCATCACTCATACCGCCTGCGATTGTCCAGTAGCTGGCATCTGAAAAGAAACAGGCACTGTAATCGGCGTTGCTCACATCCGTGATGGTTCTGGGTTTACCTGCCTCCGGTATGCCATTCCGTACATACACACCGATCTGCGCATTATTATTCAGTGAGCCATCGATTGTGATTTTACTGTCGTAAGCGAAAAGCAGGAGATTATCGTCCACAGTCTTCTTGTCACCGGTCGTTCTCGTGTTGTCCTTGATGACAGGGGAGCCGGAGAGCTTCATGTTCAACGCACAAAACACGCCGCTGCCGCAGCGGTCAGCCTTGCCTTTGGTCACCGTGTTTCTGCTGATGCAGCCGCCGCTCATCTCAAAAGCGCCGATGCTATCATTATACACACCGCCGCCCCCGGCCAAAACGCTGCTGTCATAGGTGCCGGTTACCGTGTTGTCCTTGATCTCCCCGCCGTGCATACGAAAGATCCCGCCGTTATACACACCACCGCCGAAAAAGCCGCCCTTGTTGCCGCTGATGCAACCGCCATACATATCAAAGTTTGCAGCGCTATCGACACGTACACCGCCGCTTCCAGTATCCGATGCAGCATTTTTGGTAATGTTACCGCCATACATATAGAAAACGCCGTTTGTGGCGTTCGTGCCGCCGACATGCACGCCACTCTTATTGAAGCCTCTGATTGTCCCACCATACATCATCAGGCTGCATCCTTCACCCACATAAATACCACTCAGCTGCGAGTCAGTACCCTTTGTACCGAGCTGAATTTTGCCGTCACCCACACAGTCACAAAGAATCAGGCTTGACGTCCCGGAAAGATTAATCGCACCATCGTTAACATTCGCACCATCGTTAACATTCGCACCATACCCACCAAAGGTAACGGTCTTGCCGTTCAGGCAGAGATAAATGGTATCAGCACCGCTGATATTCCAATAAGAATTGGTCAACTTCACGTTGTCGCTCAGATAGAGATAGGCGACGCCGTTATTGCAAGTAATGTCTGACGTTCCGTCCCACGCCGTCCAAGTTACGCTTTCATTGTGTTGAACGCCGTCTGTGTGCAAGCAGTTTGCTCCGCATATCGGATGGCTGTGTGCTGCACCTTCCACCAGCATCGCCGCGCCGCCCAGCTCCACTGTCACGGTAAGAGCAGGAGCATCCGCCGCCAGTGTAAAGCCCTCGGGCAGATTGGCGGTAAAAGCATAGCTGCCCGTATAGGCTCCCGCCTCTGGGTACTCCTGGCAGGCCCAGCCGTCCAGCGTAACCGTTTCGACGCCGTCCCCTGTGGCAGCAGTAATTTCTGCCGGGAGCAGGGCCGTAATATCGCCAAAGAGGGCTGGGGTTTCCTCACTGGTGCCCGGCAGGGCAAGCACGCTGTTTTCCGGGTCAATGACCTCCAGTTCATCCACCCAGCTCCACGACGTAATCTCGGTCAGGCCGCACAGCTCACACACGTGGGTACAGGGTGAGCCGTCCACCGCCGGGGAATAGCCGCAGGCTTCGTCATGTTCATGCTGGCAATTCAATTCCTTTGTTACGCAGCCGCTCTCCTCGCTGCATACATGGGTACACTCGGTCGGCTCGGCAGCCTCGGAGGGCGTGGCTGTGTCACCCGAAACGCTGTTGTCCAATACTGGGTAGCAGTCCTCGGTATGGGTATGGGTGCAGCTTGTGACTGTGGTATAACACTCCTCCCCATGTTCGTGGGTGCAGGGACTCCCTTCTGTTCCCTCGACATAGCCGCAGTCCTCATCATGCGCCATATGGTTCTCGCACAAGCTGCTCGCCCCTATCACTGCACCGCTGTCCTGTGCGTCTGTTCCAGCGGCAAATACCGTCTGCGGAACAGTAGAAATGATCAGCGCAGCGGAAAGCAGCAGGCTTATCGCTTTCTGTTTTATCCTCATAAACAATCACTCTCCTTCTTATCATTTTTCCCACCAATTTTCGGAACTGTTCCATCTCATCCCGGGAGACCAACCGGATGTGCGCCTGTTCACAATAAGGGCAATCCTGTACCTTTCCCGCATGTCGAAACAAAAACCGCAGTCCTCGCAGCAGTAAATCATAAAATTCATCCATGTGAACAGATGGGATTTTTCCTTCCCCATGGGGGAGAGAAAATCCCATCTGTTCAGTTCTCATAAATGGTGGTGCTGGTGATCGCGCCGTCCACGCAGTCGAAGGTCACAGCGTCGGAGTAGGCGTAATTGCCCACCGAGTCCCGCATTTCAAAGACCATGGAGTAGCTCCCGTCAAACAGGGGGATCTCTCCGAATGCGGTGTCGGCGGTAACGGTCAACTCCTCGGCGGCGTACATCTCAAGCTCGTCGTCCCCGGTGAAGGAGCCGGCTTTCCAGATGGTGGTGATGACATCGCCCTCGGCCAGCAGGCGCAGCTCTTTGCTGGCCATGCCGGAGTCGTCCAGTCCCTGGGAAGCCCCCAGAATGCTCCATTCCTCGATGGTGAAGTCGTAAACCACTTGCAGATTGTATGCCTCGTCGTTCAGCAGGATAGGCACGGAATAGAGGTTATAGTCCTCGCTTTCAAAGGACAGCTCCATATAGACCAGATGGCCGTCCAGTGCGCCCCAGACGCCCCGGAAATTATCGTGGAACACGCCGTTTTCCCAGTCTGCGTTCATATCGTTGTCGGTGCCGAGCAGGAGCATCTGATCCTCCGCCTCGTCCACATAAAACAGGGAGAAGCCGATTCCCGCCAGAACATCATTGGCCTTCGGCCCGAGCGTCAGGAAAGCGATGCCGTCATCGTCCACATCCAGCGGCGCGCCGTCCCACCCCATATTGGGCAGCGTGACCCGTTCCGGCAGTTCCTCAATATCCAGGGAACTGAGATATTCCTCGCCGTCCTCGGCCAGTTCGCCGGTGAGCTCGTAGGCGTACAGATGCTTGAACGCGGTGCTCTCGCCCACCCCGATATATCCGTTCAGATCATCCACATCACCGTTGTAGGAGTAATAACAGCTCAGACCCGTGGCCTTAGCCCGGTAGGGGCCGCCCACCTGATAGAGCACGCAGTCTGCCAGCGCATCGCAGACGCTCTGGGCAGAGGGCAGCATCCACGCAGTCTGCCGGGCCAGATGCCCCAGATCCACCATGTTAGTGTAGCCCTGTTCACGGGTGTTGCCGCCGTAGTTCTCGCTCTGGGCGGCAGCCCGGCCCAGTTCGGCGAAGAAGCCGGGGTCCTCCACCGCCGCAGCAAACGCCTCTTGCCCAAAGGACTCGTAAGCCTCCAGCAGCGGATCCAGCTTGGAGAGGTCGGTCACGGACAGGGTGGTCTGATCCTGGGTGCCCACCGCCTCGCAGCCCTGGTAATAGGTGTCGCAGATGGCAACGCCCAGCGCCGCGCCGTCCATATCCGTATTTGCTGCCAACGCCCCAAGCCAGCCGGAATAAAGCCAGCCGTTGCCCGGCTCCACCTCCTCGGAGGCCACTAAGTATTTGGCAAAGCCCTGGAAGGTGGACGCCACATCCACCGTAGCCATCAGGCAGGTATCGAAGCCCACCAGCTCCAGCGCCGGGTTTTCGGCGTCTGCCGGCCATACGGCGTCAAATGCCTGATACATCTCGGCAAGGTCCAGGGAATCCAGCCCGTGAAGCTCATCAAAGGCTGCGCCGCCCACCGAGCCGCCGCCGTGGTTCCAGAAGGTCACCGCCACCTTGTCGGCGGGGTAATTCTCATTGGCAAAAGCCAGGAACTCATAGAGGGTCTGGGCGTCGCCCATATTGGCGGTGTCCTGCTCCTCGATGAGCTGAAGCCCCTCGCTGTTGTAGAGCCAGCGCTGGAGCTTTTCCGGGTCCATCTGGTCGTTCTGCCAGACGGCGGCGCCGCCGGTCTGGATGACCACATTGACGTTTTCGGGCAGCTGTACCTCCATCATCTCGGAAAGGTCGGTGGTGGCGAAGCCGCCGTTGGTTTCAAGATCGCTGCCGCACAGATACCAGTACACCGCCCAGCTCCCGTCCCCGGCCTGAAGGACGGGGGCGGCATCCGGGGTAGACCCGTCCGCAACCTCGTCCCCACCGCAGGCAGTGAGGGACAGACACATAGACAGTGCCAAAAGAAATGCCAATGATTTGTTCTTCATAAATCCCTCCTTTTCAGATCCCCAGAAGCTGCCGCTTCTTGGCCGCAAATTCCTCCTCCGTCAGCACACCCGCATCCAGCAAAGCCTTGTACCTCTGGATCTCATTTACAGCGTCCGCCGGCGCAGCTGCTGCTGCTATGCTCTGCGTAGCCTGCGGCGGGTTGGTGGAGCCGATGTGCGTTTCGCCCGCATTGGGGGCCATCATGCGCATCAGCCTGGAGGCCAGGAGATGCAGCTCCTCCGTCTGCTCCCGGTAGCTTTTCAGATAGTCCTCCGCACGGGGGTAGTCCCTGTCAAACTCCGGGCCGGAGAACTCATCCTTGATTTTCTGCCAATAGGGATGATCCAGCGTGATCTCAATACGGAACTTCTGCACCGGCGCAGGCGCTTCAAAACGGGGGCGGTACAGATCGCTGGTGCGTTGGCGCTCCCTGCGCTCCTCGCTGCTTTCATCCATACAGTTCCGCAGATCCTCCATGGCCTCCCGGCGCTCATACTCCTGTTTGTGCATATGGAACTGAGCGATGATCTGTGCCATATCGTTCACCCGGTCGGGAACGCTGCTGGCGTGGCAGTTCAGGACCCCATCGCCGCTTTCAAACAGGGTTTCACCGTCCTCTGAAATGCGGAAGGACTTCAGGTCCTTCCCCTCAAAGACCCAGCCGCTGCCCTCCTTGACCCGGAGAAGGCCATGGGCCTCATCCACATACAGCGTGCCGCTCCAAAAACCAATATGAAATTGATAGCTGCTTTGAAACTCACTCTGAAGGCTCTTGTTTTCCGCAAACGCGGCGAGGTACTGCCTGAAATCGGCGAGGGACATCCTGTTCACTGCGCCGTCCGGCAGGTCGATCTGGTTGGCACATTCCTTACAGATGGGCTGGTCCTCGATCCTGGTTGCCAGCAGGCGGGGCGTCGGGTTGCCGCAGATGGGGCATAATTTTTTTTTGTTGCTAAATAATCCCATGGTATACTCCTTCCTGCATCAGCAAATGGTAACCGGTTCCCTGCGGGCAGCGCTCTTGAGCACCTGACACATCCGTTCCAAATCATCGCCAAAGCCGCCAAAGCCGTAAATGTCATCAGGGCTGTTGAAGTAGATCTCGATCTTCAGCTCCGGCCAGTAGGGCTCCGTGGTGGTGATCAAAAGGCGAAAATAATCGTTGCTGTTCTTATCCTTATCCAGTATTTTTGCAATGCCGGACAGGGCGGAAAGGGCGCTTTCCAAGGCTGTAGCGCCGGGCGTATCGGAATCATCCACTTTCTTATTCAGCCGGTACAGCTCATACCGGGTGATCTGATCAAAGGAAAACACCACCGGATTATCCGAATCATCCATATCCGCATCGACGAGATACAGAAACCCGGCGCCGGGATCCACGCCCATCTTCGTGCCGCGGGCGTCGTACTCTGCCTCCCAGTGCAGTGCATTATATTTCAGGGCATTCTCCCGGCGATATTCCAGATGTTCCTTTATAAACTCCGGCGTTGCGTCCTTCAGCAGTTCCTTTGCCATAGAAACCTGAGCAGAGCAATCCTTGCACAAAGCCTTCTTGCCGCCGATTTTTTTGTGAAATAGTCCCTTGACCTCGCCCCCGCATACCGGGCAGGCCTCTTTCTTGTGAAACAGTCCCATCATGTCCCTCCTACTTGTAAAACATTCAACTATTTTTAGCGGATTCCACCGCCGCCTCCGCCGGAGAAACCGCCGCCTCCGCCAAAGGACGCTCTGCCGCCGCCCGATCTGTGGCTCGGTGTTCGGCGCAATTTTTCACGGCTGTACGCACTGTACATCACGCTATTGTAGTAGCCGCTATAACGGACATAGCGGCGATATTGGTTTAGCTGGGGAAGCTGAGCCGGATATAGCTCCTGAATCTGTGCCTCCAGCTTGTCTGCGATGCCCAGTATCAGGGCATATACCATATAATCCTGCCAGATGACCGATTCCTTGACACCCCGTTCGTGGATCATTGAGAAATCCAACAGGAAATGTTTCAGGCCGTATACCTCGTCCAGCTCCTGCTGTCCCTTTTTTGTCAGGTCCTTGTCGTTATCCAGAACAGCGCCTTTCAAACAGCCGTTTTTGACCAGCGTCTGCTTGCCGTCGCGCTCACAGGACTCCATAAAGCGGGAGATGGGGACATAGTTTTGTCCACAGTAGTGCTCCAGCTCGTTAGGATCCAAAACGCCGTCCGCTCCGGCGGCAGCTTCCAGAATGGTATAGAGCACATCATCGTACGCATTTCCGCTCTGAGGCCCATGATTCAAACGCAAACGAACCGATTCCGCATCCATGGAATTGTCTGTGCTTTCCAGGCAGCCCTGGCTGATCAGCCGCATCAGATAAGCGCCTAGCAGGGAGTCCTCTTTACACAGGCCGCTGCAAAGCCCCAATTGATAAGTCACATTCAAATTTCCGTCATTGGGCGCGTCGCGGAAGTATCCGGCCTGCTCCATTCGCTTTTTTCTCCTGGCTTTTCCCACTTTTACGAGCAATACAACCAGCAGAAGGATGAGCAAAACCAGTGTGAGAATGATAGCGGCAAACAGCAGGAGATCCCCTGCCGTAAGGGGTTCGTCATCCCATTCCGCATCCTCACCGGCTCCATAGTCGCTGCCCGCAAGGGCGCGCTCCTTCACCGCTTCAAAGCTGTCCTCCACGGTGCGCCGGGGTGAAAGGACGCCCTTTTCCAGAGATAGCATGACGGTCATGTGCTGGTCGCGCTCCAGCGGTTCTTCGCTCCATGCCCGGATGATGCCGTCCTCAAACTGTATCTGCCCGTCAAAGCCGAAGGCCCAAATGTCACAGATCTCGTCCGTCAGCGGCGTGCCGTCCTGGTTGCGGATGGTCAGCGTCACATCGGTGGGGAAAAAGCTCATCCGGTCCACAAAACGGTGGTTGAAGCCGTCTGCGTCAGAGTAGCTTCCCACCAGATCGTGGAGCACATATTCAATGGTATAGCGGTTTTCCCCGTATTCGCTGATGCCCCAGCACAGCTCCACGCCCTCGTCGGTTTCAAGGATCCCGCACCGGTTCGCTTTCTCCTCAAAGGAGGCGTCCACGTCCCAGCCCTCCACATAGACATAGGGGTCGTTTTGGTCGGAGACTGAAAAATCGGTGATGGTCAGATATCCGCTGTCCCTGCATCCGAGATAAAATTCCGTCCCCTCATCGGTATCTGTGGTCCAGACCTGGGTAATATGGGCCGAGCCGTCGGTCCGCAGGGCCACGTCCAGCTCCATCTCCGGCACCCGGCTGGCCGCCAGAGCCGGTGTGCAGAACAGGGCTGCACAGAGTAATGTGGCAAACACTGCCGTAATCTTCTTTTTCATCGGTTTACTTCATACTGGGCATATCCGCCTTTTCTTCCACCACCTCCAGATAGTCCCGCTGGTGGAAGCCAAACATGCTGCCCAGTAGGGAGGTGGGAAACATCCGCAGCTCCCGGTTCAGTTTGGTTACGCTGTCGTTGTAGATAAGGCGGCTGGTGCGCACCATTTTTTCATAGCTGTCCACGGCGTCCATGCACTTTTTGTAGTTTTCATTGGCCTTCAGCTCCGGATACCGCTCCGCCACCATGGAGATGCGGCCCAGGGCCTCGGAGATGACCCCCTCCTGCTTCAGCACGTCGTCCGGGGTGGATGTGGCTGTTATGACGCTGCGCCGGGACTTAATGGTCTCGATCAGGGTCTGGGATTCGTGAGCGGCGTAGCCCTTGGCCAGATCCAGCAGGGCGGTGAGCGCGTCGAACCGGGAGGAGAGCTGTACCCCAATCTGGCTCATGGCGTTATTGACATTCTCGTCCATGGCCACCAGCCTGCGCTGGACGCCGATCCCCCAGATTACAAAAGTGGCGATCAATCCGCCAATGATGATGAACAGCATAAAAATAGCCTCCTTCAAGGCTCAAGGCGGATGCGGGCCAGCGCATCCGCCTTGAGCAGAATCAAAATAACATCATGTATCGTTGTCTTGGATTATCCTTCGTTCTCCAGATATTCCTCAATGATGCCGTTGAACTCATTGCACGCCTCAACCATCTCGTCAAGTTGCTCCTGTGTCAGCTCATCATCGCTCTTCAGCTGCTCGCCGTACTGCGTGATCGCATCGGCAATCGAATTCATGTAGTCGATGTCTTCTTCACTCCAGCCGCTCAGATCCTCATTGGAGATCTCCACAAACTTGTTGTAGTTCTCGGCAAGCTTGTTGTAAGCATCGATGGCAGGCTGCTTATCCGGGCCGCTGCCGCCGCAGGCCGCCAGAGAGAGGCACAGCACCGCCGCCAGCAAAATGGTAAGTAGTTTTTTCATGTTCGTATTCCTCCTATTGTTTATACCGCCGTTTGGCTTATCTGTATCATAAACCCCATGGGCAAAAAAAGGGGACGTGCGGCCTGAATCGTACGCTAGATGTACTGAATCGACACACACGCCCACTTTCAAAGGGACAGACGCAGGAGAAATATTCCGTTGTTGACTGAGAAGGAGCAGACGCCGCCGTACCGCTTCACGATGGCACAGATGCTCTGCACACCCAGCCCGTGGCCGGGCCGACTGGAGATGGGGATACCGTTTTCAAACCGGACCGGATCGTCGCAGGGGTTGGTCACCTGCAAAAAGAGCCTGCCGGCCTGCTCGTAACCCTCCACCGAAATGATGCGGGCCGTTCCTGCGGCGGGCAGGTTCTGGCAGGCGTGAAGGGCATTTTCCAGCGCATTGGACAGCAGCACACACAGATCGCTGTCGGAGACCAGAAGGAAGGGCGGGAGCGTCACCGATGCGTTTAAGGCAATGCCGTCCTTTTCCGCACGCTGCACAAAGGCAGAGAGGATGAGATTGGCCGTTTCGTTTTCACAGTAGCATTGTACCTTCTGTGCCTCGATCTCTGCGCAGATGCCGGAGATATAGGACTGTGCCCGCTCCGTCTGCCCCTCCGCCATACAGCCCGCCAAATATTGCAGGTGGTGGCGCAGGTCATGGCGATAGGCGCTGGCCTGCTTTTGGGACTGGCGCAGGGCGTCGATTTCCCGGACGGCCTGGGTCACCTGGATACCCAGGCTGTTTTTAAGCTGATGGAGCCGATCCCGCTTCTCCTCCTCGGCCACATAATAAAGGAGAAAGACCAGATAGGCCCCGCAGCAGACAAAGGGCATGAATTCCACCACCACAGGGCTGCCGCTGGATAGAATGTCCGTATAGACGACAGTCGCGTAGTCGAATATGTAGTACACCGTCGGGATCATACCGAATACCAGCTTCAGCCTGATGGAGTGATCCGCCAGCCTCCGGATGGACGGTGCGGCAAAGCGCAGCAACAGGGCAAGCAAGGGCAGCGTAACGGCAAGTTCCACCACATCCTGCATCACAGGGCCGCCGGAGGCCAGCGCCACCACAAACAGTGCAAGCCAGCGCCGGAGCTGACAGCAGAGATAGGCTGTCAGGACGGAAATCGCTGCCCACCATGGCTTTTTGGTGAGTACGGACATGAGTAGGATCAGGGGCAGATGGACGATCAGCGGGTAGATCATCCGGAGGAAATTCGCATCCCATGTGGCATAGATCCAGCCCGACACAAGAGGGATCACCACCATGCAGCACCAGAACACCACCCGGTTCCGGCGGGAGTCCAATGCGCCGCAGAAGCTGGCCGCCAGGATGCTCCCGAACAGGCTCACCGCAATATCGTTCAGCAGGGAGACAGCCGTGCTCATACCATCACCCGCCTGTTCCGAAAGGCGTAGTCCAGATATGCGTCCTTGACCTCATTATACTTTCCCCGTGGGAGTGGGATCTCTGTCAGGCAGGACATGGTGACCGCCCTGGCGGAGATGTTCCGGACATATTCCAGATTCACCAGATAAGAACGGTGGGACCGCAGGAAGCACTGGTACGGCTTCAACTGAGCGCCCAAGTCATCCAGACTGCCGATGCTCTCCAGCACTTTGCCGGAGGTCAGGTGAAAAAACAGCGTCCGGTGGATGACCTCGCAGTATTCCAGCTCCTTGAGCCCAATCCGGGCGACGCCGCTTTTACACCGCAGGACGATGCTGTCCGACTGCTCCTTTTCACACGCTGCGAGAACGGAGTCCATCAGCCGGAAAAAGCCCTCCTTACAGATAGGCTTTAACTGGTAAAAGTAGGCTCCCACTGCGTAGGACTGCACTGCGAACTCCGCCGAGGAGGTCAGGAAAATGATTTTTACGTTGTTGTCAAGCTTTCGGATCTCTGATGCCGCATCGATCCCGTTTTCCCCCGGCATTAGGACATCCAGGAACAGAATGTCGAACCGGTTTTTGCACTCCATGACGTGAAGCAGCTCCAGTGGACTGTGAAACATGGAGCAGTTGATCTCTTCATCCCGGTCTGCGCAGTATTGGTTAAACAGCGTCTGAAGCTCTTGCAGTATGGAAATATCATCATCACAAAAGGCGATTGTTTTCATAGGTATTCCCCCTTTCGCAGGGTTCTCATAGATCAAAGGTGCATTTATATTTTATCCGGCTGCTCTTGCAGGAGCGCTTCTGTAATGCTATATTTATATTATTATAATGTCCCTCAAGGGGCTAGTCAAGAAAATACATTATAAAAGCTGGTGCCTAGTGTACGGGAGTTTGACACTTGTGTGATGCAAGACTTTGGATGCAGTGAATTTATATTTTGTTCAGACTCCGGACTTGGACGCAAGAAAAACCGGCTTTTTAACAGCTTCGGAAACCGTTCTTATGTTATCACTCATTCCTTGAAAAAGCTGAAGGCAGAAGATCGGGATATTGCTTTAAATCCTGCACAATATAAGTTGATCGGTTCCAAAAAGTTCGTTGATCTGAGTACCCTGGATGAATCTGATGAAACTGTATTTAACTCCATTTATTATAAAGAGGTACCAGTGACCACTGGGGAACTTGACGAGACATTGATCGTTACTTATTCTCCAAAATACAAGGCGTACCAGCGAAAAATCCGTAATCGGCAGATTGAACGGGCTGAGAAGATGATCACCAGTTCTGAGAAGAAACGGAAAGGAAAAAGTCCCAATGATCCGGCTCGTTTTATTCGTAAAACTTCCGTTACGCCAGATGGTGAGATTGCCGATGAATGTATTTATAGTCTTGATCAGGATAAGGTTGCCGATGAGGCCAGATATGATGGTTTTTATGCCGTTATAACAAACATAGACTGTGATGTTGACGAGATTATCCGGATCAATCAGCAACGCTGGGAGATTGAAGAAAGCTTTCGGATCATGAAAACCGAATTCGAGGCACGTCCTGTTTACGTCAGACGTGAGGACAGGATTAAAGCACACTTTCTGACCTGCTATCTCAGTCTTCTTATTTACCGGTTATTAGAAAAAAAGTTGGATGATAAATACACTTGCGACGCTCTTCTCACTACCCTGAGAGCCATGCAGGTAACGTTATTGCCTGGAAATCTTGGATATACTCCATCTTATAAAAGAACGGATTTAACGGACGATCTGCACGATCATTTCGATTTCCGTACAGATCTGGAATTCATTTCGAAATCCAGAATGCGAACCATTATAAAAAATACAAAAAATCTTCAAGAATCTGCCAGATAATAATATAGCACATATCGACGCGAATCAAAAAAGCCGCTCAAGCCCCATAAATAAAGGGTTTGGAGCGACTTTTTTAATTTACAAGTGTCAAACTCGGGATTATACGAGGTGCAGAAAAAACGCAAGGAAAAGAGCCGGATTTTATAAGTCAGCATTTTTCCAATGGTTCTCATTTCGTGTCGCCCAAAAACAGCAAGGGCGGGATTCTTACGAATCCCACCCCAAATCTTTCAGATATAAATCCTGTTTTCCGCTGCTGTTCCTTACTGGATCCATGCACCGTTTCCGTCTACCTTGTAGCCGTCTGGTGTTGTTGCATTCACAACAAGAGATCCCTTCGGGCCACCTGCTGTTACGCGGAAGTAATACCACTTACCGGCAATCTGGCGCCATCCGGTTACCATGGAACCCTGGGTACCATCTGCACGGTCATTCATGAAATACCAGTTGTTGTCCGCATCTTTAAACCAGCCGGTCATCATATAGCCCTGCTCATTGAAGCGGTACCATGCGCTCTTCTCTTTCCAGGAGAGCTCGATCCAGCGATTTGTCACATAAGTGCCGTCCGCATTCTGGAATCTCCATCCCTTGGCATCCTGTGCCCACTGAGCGGTCTTCTTTGTTCCACGGTAGGTGTAGCTTCTGCTGCCTCCGGAGGAAGAGGAACCGCCGCTGGAAGAGTTGGAACCAGAGTTTCCGTTATTTACAGCTACTTTTTCATCTGTAAATGTTACTTCAAATGTGCTGAAGTGAGTTACCGGGACTTCGATGTAGGCATTAGCTGTGCCACGGTTCTTGATTTCAAGATTGGCAATCGTCCCATCTTTATATCCTGCACTCTTATGAATGACCTGAGCATATTTTTCTGTGATTTCAGACGGAATTGGCAGATTGAAATAAATAGTATCACCCGTTAAATATTTATTATCAACCTTCTGATCTTCATCTGTTCTGACTCCTGTGTCTGCATTAAAATAATCCGCATTGATCTCTGATGTAAATACTAATTTTGTTGGATACAAGCTGGAAGCATCACGCATCTTTAATTCCATGTCAGTTAATTCAGATACTACACACAGCAATGCCCTCTGATTTTCTTTTAATGGAAGTCTGACTGCTTTAATAAGGTTTCTTGCTTCACTCCCTGCTCCTATGTTCATCTCAAACTCTTCTGAAACTTCGAACACCTTTGCTTCTTTCAGATCTTGAATTTTTTCCGAAGACATCGACTTCATATAACCATTCGGATCATCAACTTTCAGATTTCCTGCATCTTCAATGTGAACATGCACCTCATTATCATCTATCAAATTTTTTTCGTCTTTCGGTGCAACAACAACTCTAATGGAAGCAAGGGATACCTTTCCCCGCTTAAGCACAATATTCGTCGTTCCTTCTTTAAGCGCTTTGATAGTGGAACTTCCTATAACTGACGCAACTTTTTCATCCCCGCTGCTAAACGATGCATACTGATATACATCAATGCCTTTTGGCTCTGTTGTAATATTGACAGTCACTTCTTTTCCTGCTTCCAGAATATATGCACCACGTGTCGGATCAATTTTAACTACAGTAACTTCGCAGGATGCAGTCTTGCCTGTGTTCTTATCTTTAACTGTTACTGTTGCTGTTCCTGAATTCCGAGCATTCACTGTACCATTGCTTGATACAGTCGCAACTTTTCCATCTGAACTCTGCCATTCGTATTTTCCATTCTGAGGAGTCACATTTAATTTTTCCGTTTCTTTGGATTTTCCCACAAAGAGAACAAGCTTCGTCTTATCAAGCTTAACCTCTTCCACCGGTACAACAGGCGTTTCTGCAGCATCCACAGTAATATCATAGGATACTTCAAACTCCACACCAGCAACCGTAGCCTTTACAGTAACTCCCGTTTTACCTGCTTCTTTTGCAGTGACGTTTGCTTTCGTGCTGTTGCTGCTCGTTGAAACATCCGCAATTTCCACTTTTCTATCATTAGCTGACCATTTAAACGTGTTGGATGCAGAGGCAATTGCATTACTGGAAGTTGCATCAGCGACGGCCGATGTTAAAGTAATTTCCACCACCTGCGTCTCATCAACTTTCATACTGCTCTCTCCACGGCTCACTTCTGCAGTAATGTCATAATTACTTCCGCTAAGTTTAACCGTCTTCGTCAGCAGTTTCTTCGCTTCCTCTGACTGCGTCACCGGAATCGGACTCTCAATGTCTTTCACATCCGCGTAGGTTACACCTGAGTTCATCACGACCGGTGTCAGTGCCATTCCGATACTGAGCACGGCGGCTGTCACACGATTCAGCCATTTGTTCTTAAATCTCATACTTTTCTCCTTTTCCATCAGACACACCATAAATGTGATGCTCTCCCTGCCTTTGTCGCCTCTTTTCCTGCCTTTGTCACCTCTTTTCCTGCGCATCCGTCTCCATGCTGTTCTGATCTGATATTTGCAGAACAGGCTTCGCAAAGTTTTGCTCCCTTTATCTGCATACAACCATGTCTATCACACAGAATGATATCTTACAACCAGCCTAAACAATATTTTTTCACAATTTGTAACAGTTCGTTACTGTACACGGGTAGGAATTTTCTGAACTGAAAATTCCGTACAGTACAGTGGTGGTAGTGGATTTTGCCGATTTGGAATGCGAAGCATCGGCAAAATCAGTTACTGTTTGCGCAAGGCGTGAACAGTAACAACAGTTCAGCCTTCCGGCTACACAACCAGTCTTAGCACCGGCTAAAATATAGCCGGTGCACCCATAAATAATATTTTTGCATTTTCTACTAACCCCGTATTTCTTCTTTTCAGGGTTTCTATGATTGTCAGGATCGCACAATACATTTCATGTCCGCTGTCTTTGCGAAACCCTCCTGCCATCTTTTGCCGGTTCTTGACTTTTCTCAGGTCACGTTCACTCATGTTATCATCAAACGGAACACGGAAGTCATGCAGGAACAAAAGGTGGTTGTGCATATATTTCTCCGGGCGGTTCAACAGGGCTTTTTCATCCTTCTTGGCAAATCTGCGTCCAGGCTGCTTATTTTCCCTGCGTCCTGAAGTAATAAGATCCATGTATCTTTTCTCATAATCATACAGAGTCTCTTCCGGAAAAGAGACTCCGCCCATGTCTGCGAGTCTTTTCCGCTCCCGGTTCATCTCACAGAGCAGGTCTTTCATCTGCACTGACCAGCCATGCCCGGTTTCTTCCGTATTCTTACGCAGATAACGGATGATATGGACATTGCATTCACTGTGGTCTGTTCCAAAATGATACAATGCCGTTTCATGGTCGTGTACCAGGATTCCTGAAAATTTTTTGAGGAAATCTATTTTTTTCAGGGCATCTATTGCTTTACTTTTCATGGCACGATAGATAACCGTCTTTCCCATACTGAAATTCCGGACATAATTTTGTTCTCCATTGACCGTTACTGTGGTGGCATCTGTCAATACCACTTCCTGATTAAGCAGTTCTGTTTCTAAATTCTGTATACTTCCTTCGGCATTACTGGCAAATTTTCTGCAGAACCCATAGACGCTCCCGGCTGAAAGACCGAGTTCGCCATTTCCGGCAGCATTTAAGAATGCAGCTATCCTGTCATTTGACATGACACCTTCACTGTACAGGACGGTTGAAAGTGCTTTTACAGTTGTACCGTAAACCACATCACTCCGGTATTCATCGGGAATATTGAATTTCCCATTTTTATCCGGATAAATCCGTATTTCTGTTACCATTGGTGTGACATCAAGGTCTACTACATATTTGGTAACATATTTCTGGCTGGAAGGATCTCCGATCTCCTTGACTTGCTGCTTTTCGATTTGCTGTCATGGCCAACGTCCCCACAAGCCTTTCATCATAATACACCTGCAGCGTATTATCTTGTTTCATTTATGACCTCCTTTATGTCTCTGTATGGTACCTGCGAAAAAATATTCCTAAGTTCATCTGCAATATCCAGTGCCATTGCGACCTTCGTCAAAGACAACAAGGATATCTGACCGGTAGACTCGAATCTTTTAACAGAACCATAACTCACACCGCTCATCGACGCCAGCTTCTCCTGTGAGATTGAACGCCGTTTTCTAATATTGCGGACCCTCTGCGCCAGCTTCAAATCCAGTTCTTCCGCTGTCTCCCATATAAAACCTTCCATAATCTTTCCCACTTTCGATTCCGTTTTTTATACTTTTATTAGATAATATTTTATCTAT
>OODT01000501.1_pt1 | contig 41962 bp, 37 predicted proteins | sample 1671841 | NCBI WGS metagenome assembly OODT01 (sample SAMN06348198, study PRJEB24527) | human gut metagenome | biome: human gut; feature: ankylosing spondylitis patient; material: feces | host: Homo sapiens | place: China | collected 2015-10 | reverse complement strand
AATCAGAGGTTCAGCGTCTAATCGCATAGAAGTATTTACCACGATTTTAACCACGATTGACAGGGAAAATATAAGAAGATAGACCTAGATATGCGAGGTTTACCACAAAAGCAAAATGCCCGTAGAGCCGATAAAATAAGGCTTTGCGGACATTTAGGAAGATATAAAAAGATAGTCAAAAAGACATATATAATTTATACATAAATAATTGTAGTAATTAATTTACAGAAATCAAATTTTGATAATAGCTATTATATTAATTATGGATTTTGTGTGAAAGATATTCATAATGATTTACAGTATCCTAAGAATAATGAATGTGATATTACAGGCAGATTTTTAAATGAAACAAATAAAGGCATATATCAGTTAGATACAATGAATGCTGAAGAATTAGTAGTGAGTTTAGAGAAAAACATCCTTAATTCCACAACCGTGAGTCCCATAACGTAAATTGCAGATTCTGTGGTGCACTCCATAACGTTGATTGGGCATGTATAAACGTCCTCTCACAAGTCATCCATAACGTAAATGAAAGAAAAACGGTGCAGACAAATATGATTTCCTTCGTGAGCCATGGAGACAAGACTCTTCAGAGGCTTGTCGGAATGCCCGGCGAACAGGAACATCATATTTCGTCTGTACCGTTTTTCTTTTCATAAACTTATAAAATCACGACTTGCGAGAGGACGCTTATATCTGCCCCTCACAACCTATAAAAGCACCACAAAATCTGCGACACTACACTAATTAAACTCCGGTTTATAACTCCGGCAGGAGTTTTAAAAATTCTTCCGTAGATTGTGACACTGGCAAAGTTGGATTTATGGAAGCTACCATCTGGCGGGATGGGAGTTTTTCTTTGGTTCTTACAACATACAGGTCTTTGGATTCCCGGCTTAAGCAGTAGTCCGGGATAAAGGCAATTCCAAGTCCGATGCGGGCAAGGTCAATTAACAGGTCATTACTGCTTAATTCCACTTCCGGGATTAACTCTAACTGATGCTGCAAAAACAGGTTGTGCAGAAATTCACTTGTGGTACTCTTGCGGTCAAGCATGAGGATCGGATACTGTTTCAGTTCTTCAAACGGAATCTCCTGCTGTTTCAGATTGAAGTAGGCAGGGTTCGCAATGAAAACATCGGTAAAATTGCAGACTGTTTTCTGAATATAGGAATGATTCAAATGTGCATTTGGGAAGTTCGTCACGATCAGATCCACTTTTCCCTGCTCTAAGAGATCCACACAGCTTACAGAAGTTGCATTGGTTACTTTGATTGGCACATTTGGAAACTTCTTGTGGAACTGCTTTAAATAAGGAACTAAAAAGTAACGGCAGATCGTATCGCTGGCACCGATGTGGAGCTGTCCAAGTCCAAGGCTGCCAGAATCGAGAAGCTGGCTCTCACCGCGCTGGATTAAGTTCATGGCAGGCTCAATGTGCTTTAAGAGTACTTTTCCGGCAGGGGTGAGCTGTACTTTTTTCGTGCTCCGGATGAAAAGAGGCTGCTCTAATTTTTTCTCCAATGTCTTGATCGACTGGCTGACAGCCGACTGTGAAATGTATAACTGTTTACTTGCCTCGGAAAAACTCAAAGAGGTTGCAACATAATAAAAAACTTTATATAACTCGTAGTTGATATCCATAAAAATGCGTGTACCTTTCCAATAAGGTTTCCATGTCAGAGAAAACCTCAGATTATAATGAGCGTATATACAGACTGATGTGCCTGAATAGATATAATTATAAGACGTACTTATAATTGTGTCAATCGATTCTTATGATTAAATGAGTGTGAAGTGTGCGTGATAAATAGTGAATTAAATATTAAATAAACTTATAAAACAAATTAAATATATTAATTATGCTAATCTAATACCATATGTTATACTATCCTAAGATTGAATCGCAATGACTCAGTACGTCATAATTGCGAAGCGTAATATCTGGCGTGGCAGAAAAAATCATGCCAGAAGCAGAATAAAAGAAAACATATCGCGAAAGGAAAAGGGAACATTTATGAGCAAGGTAAGAAGAGTTTATGTAGAAAAGAAACCGGCTTTTGCAGTCAAGGCAAAAGAGTTACAGGCTGAGATTAAGAGCTATCTTGGAATTTCTTCCGTGACAGGTGTACGTGAACTGATTCGTTATGATATAGAAAATATTTCAGAGGAGACCTACAAGAAGGCACTGGTCACTGTTTTTTCAGAGCCGCCGGTAGATACGGTTTTCGAGGAAACCTTCGAACTTGGCAATGCAAAAACTTTTTCTGTAGAATATTTACCGGGACAGTTTGATCAGAGAGCAGATTCCGCAGAACAGTGTGTGAAATTATTAAACGAAGAGGAAGAGCCGGTCATCCGCACCGCAACAACCTACGTGATCGAGGGCGAAGTGACAGAGGAGCAGTTAGAGGCGATCAAGCATCACTGCATCAACCCGGTTGATTCCCGCGAGACAGGTCTTGAGAAGCCGGAAACTTTAGTACAGGACTTTGAAGAGCCAGCAGATGTGGCATCTTTTGATGGATTCCAGACGATGCAGGAAGCAGAGTTAAAAGAGCTTTACAGTTCTTTAAATCTTGCAATGACATTCAAAGATTTTTTACATATCCAGAAGTATTTCAAGAATGAGGAGCACAGAGATCCATCCGTAACAGAGATCCGTGTTCTTGATACCTACTGGTCTGACCATTGTCGTCATACGACCTTTTCCACAGAGTTAAAGGACGTGAAGTTTGATGATGGATTTTACAAAAAACCGATCGAAGAGGCTTATAATGACTATCTGAATACATTCAAAAATCTTTACGAAGGACGTTCCGACAAGTTTGTCTGCTTAATGGATATCGCATTACTTGCCATGAAGCGCCTGAAAAAAGAAGGAAAATTACAGGATCAGGAAGAATCCGATGAGATCAATGCATGCTCCATTGTTGTTCCAGTAGAAGTGGACGGACAGACCGAAGAGTGGCTTGTCAACTTCAAGAATGAGACACATAACCATCCGACGGAGATTGAGCCTTTCGGTGGTGCGGCAACCTGTCTTGGCGGAGCAATCCGTGATCCGTTGTCAGGACGTACTTATGTTTATCAGGCAATGCGTGTGACCGGTGCGGCTGATCCGACCGTTTCTGTCAAAGATACATTGCCGGGAAAACTTCCACAGAAGAAAATTGTCCGCGAGGCAGCTCACGGTTACAGTTCCTATGGTAACCAGATTGGACTTGCAACCGGTTATGTAAAAGAAGTATACCATCCAGACTATGTCGCAAAACGTATGGAGATCGGTGCCGTTATGGGTGCTGCTCCAAGACGTGCAGTTCAGAGACTGACTTCTGATCCGGGCGATATCATTATCTTACTCGGAGGACGTACCGGACGTGACGGTATCGGTGGTGCAACAGGTTCATCCAAGGCACATAATACACAGTCCACTTCTGTCTGCGGTGCAGAAGTACAGAAAGGTAATGCTCCGACAGAGCGTAAGATCCAGAGATTATTCCGCCGTGAGGAAGTTGCCCACATCATTAAAAAATGTAACGATTTCGGTGCAGGCGGTGTGTCTGTGGCAATCGGTGAATTAGCAGACGGACTTCGCATTAACTTAGATAAAGTTCCGAAAAAATACGCCGGACTTGACGGAACAGAGCTTGCAATCTCTGAATCCCAGGAGCGTATGGCAGTTGTTGTAGCTCCGGAGGATGTTAAGACCTTCTTAGGATACGCAGCTGAGGAAAACTTAGAGGCAGTGGAAGTTGCAGTTGTAACAGAGAATCCAAGACTTGTGTTAGAGTGGAGAGGAAAAGAGATCGTAAATCTTTCCAGAGCATTCTTAGATACAAATGGTGCACATCAGGAGACCAACGTAGAAGTTGAGATGCCTGAGGAAAAAGAGAACTATTTCAAAAAGATCGCAGCACCAAAGGTAGCAGAGGCAGTTGCGGCAAATGATATGAAAGCTGCATGGATGACAGAACTGGCTGATTTAAATGTCTGCTCCCAGAAAGGTCTTGTGGAGATGTTCGATGGTTCCATCGGTGTGAACAGCGTTTACATGCCATTCGGTGGAAAATACCAGCTTACAGAGACACAGTCCATGGTTGCAAAGCTTCCGGTTGCAAAGGGAGACTGCGATACCGTGACCATGATGTCTTATGGTTTTGATCCATACTTATCAAGCTGGAGCCCATACCACGGATCTGTTTACGCAGTATTAGAATCCTTGTCCAGAATTGTAACAGCAGGCGGTGATTACAAGAAAGTACGTTTCACTTTCCAGGAGTACTTCCGCAGAATGAGCGAGGATCCAAAACGCTGGAGCCAGCCATTTGCAGCATTACTTGGTGCTTACAATGCACAGATCGGCTTCGGGCTTCCATCCATCGGTGGAAAAGATTCCATGTCCGGAACATTCAATGATATTGATGTTCCACCAACACTTGTTTCCTTCGCTGTGGATATCGCAAAAGAAAAAGATATCATCACACCGGAATTAAAAGCAGTGGGAGACCAGTTAGTACTGTTTACAATTAAAAAAGATGAATTTGACCTTCCGGATTACGCACAGGTCATGAAATTATACGATACCATCCATGCACTGATCCAGGCTGGCGTGATCGTATCCGCTTATGCACTTGACGGAAAAGGACTTGTAGCAGCAGTCAGCAAAATGGCATTCGGTAACAAGCTTGGTGTTACAGTAAATGAAGATGTTTCCAAAGAAACATTATTCGCTCCGGGATTCGGTAACATTGTGGCAGAAGTTCCGGCTGAAAAAGTTGCAGAGGTAAAAGCAGCATTCGATGCAGCAGGACTTGCAGGATACGAAGCACTTGTCGGATGGGTAAATGAAGAAGAAAGCTTTATTTACGGTGACATGAGAATTTCCATGGAGGAAGCATTACACGCATGGACAGCTACGTTGGAAAAAGTTTTCCCAACCCGTGCAACAGAGAATAAGGATGAAGTTAAAACAGGATTATACAAAGCGGACAACATTTATGTATGCAAAAACAAAGTGGCAAAACCAACTGTATTCATCCCTATATTCCCGGGAACTAACTGCGAGTACGACAGTGCAGATGCGTTTGAGCGTGCAGGTGCCAATACCATCGTTAAGGTATTCAAAAACATGAATGCAAATGACATCCGTGAATCTGTAGATGAGTTTGTAAAAGCAATCGAACAGTCCCAGATCATTATGTTCCCAGGCGGATTCTCCGCCGGTGACGAACCGGACGGCTCTGCAAAATTCTTTGCGACTGCATTCCGCAATGCGAAGATGACAGAGGCAGTCATGAAGCTGTTAAATGAGAGAGACGGACTTGCACTTGGTATCTGTAACGGATTCCAGGCACTGATCAAATTAGGATTAGTTCCACACGGAGAGATCTGTCCACAGTCAGCTGAGTCACCGACTCTGACATACAATACCATCGGACGCCATGTGAGCAAAATGGTTTACACAAAAGTTGTTTCCAACAAGTCCCCATGGTTACAGGGTGCAGAGCTTGGAAAAGTATATTGCAATCCGGCATCCCATGGCGAAGGACGTTTCGTAGCACCACAGGAGTGGTTAGACAAGCTCTTTGCAAACGGACAGGTTGCTACCCAGTATGTGAATGAAGCCGGTGTTCCGACCATGGATGAAGAATGGAATGTCAACGGTTCCTACATGGCGATAGAAGGTATCACAAGCCCGGATGGCCGTGTACTTGGCAAGATGGCTCACTCTGAGAGACGTGACAGAAGTGTTGCAATGAACATCTATGGTGAGCAGGATATCAAGATCTTTGAATCAGGTGTGGCTTACTTCAAATAAAACAGGCAATATTATTTATAAAAGATGAAAAAGACTTTGTGGAGTGTATAAACTCTGCAAGGTCTTTTTTACGTCTTACGGTACAAACTTTACCACTTACATGAAAGCTATTTACAAATATAACACCATTTTCTATACTGAGATAGTCGATAAGGACAACGAAAACATGAAAGGTAAAGGGAAAAGGAATGAAGGTTACATCCAGCAGACTGATCGAACAGAAAAAACCAGTCCTGAAACAATTATTAGATAGATTGCTGCAGACATATTCGTATGCATCCATTCTGATGACAGATTCAAAAGGCAAACAGTACACCATTTCAAAACAGGGAATCAGCATTACGGAGAACATGTTTGTGGAGTTAGGATATGTGGTAAAAGTATACGATGGCGAGAGCTATGGAGAATATGCGTTCAGCCACATTGATGAGAATGAGATTGACACCATTGCGGAGGAAGTAAAAAATCATGTGATGCCGTGGGCAAAAAAGCTTCCGGATGACATGAAAGTGAAACAGTATCCAGAAATTCCGGACGAAGCATATCATTTTGAAAAAAGCACTGACTATGAAGTTTTGCCGGAAGAATTAGGCGATGAGGAGATCGTAAAACGCCTTGGCGCAGTGCGTGAAAAAGCAATGGCACAGGATGAAAAAATCGTTGAGATCAAGACAGCATGCGTTTACCAGATTTATCACAAATTATTTTTATCTCCAAACAAAGACATGACGCAGAACGTCATGTGGACAAACGGCATGATCATGGGACTGATCCCGAAGGGCGAGGAGATGAAGATGGCATTTGACAGCTGCTCCGGCTGTGGCGGAATGGAAATTTTAGATGACATGGAAACAAAAATCCCACCATTAGTGCAGAAACTCAATGATCTTGCCACAAGTGAACCAATCACACCGGGCGAGTATGACTGCATCTGTGCACCGGATGTCACAGGCATGATCGTGCATGAAGCATTCGGACACGGCGTTGAGATGGATATGTTTGTGAAAAAACGTGCTCTGGCTGAAAAATATATCGGTGAATATGTGGCTTCCCCGTTAGTTACCATGCATGATGGCGCATCGGCTGCGTCTGAGACCGCAACTTTCTTTTTTGATGATGAGGGAACACTTGCGCAGGATACCGTCATCATTGATAAAGGAATCTTAAAGACCGGAATCTGTGATGCACAGGCTGCTATGGCACTTGGCACAAAACCGACCGGAAACGGAAGAAGGGAAAAGAACAGCCACAAAGCGTACACGCGGATGACCAATACTTTCTTTGAACCAGGCACCGATAAAGTGGAAGATATGATTTCCTCTATTTCCTATGGGTTTTATCTGGAAAATGCGAGCAGCGGCATGGAAGATCCGAAAAACTGGGGAATCCAGTGCTTAGTTGACATTGCAAGAGAAATCAAAGACGGTAAATTTACCGGAAAAGTATTTTCTCCGATCGTTTTGACCGGATATGTCCCGGACTTGTTAAAATCCATTTCCATGATGTCAGACGAGTGTGAACTTGCAGGAACCGGATATTGTGGAAAAGGACACAAAGAGTGGGTAAAAGTATCTGACGGCGGTCCATATATCAAAGCCAGAATCAGATTGGGATAAAAAGGAGAGAGACAGATGCGTGAAAAAATATTACAGGCAATTCGGAAATTTCAGATAGAAACCTACCTTGTGACAGAGAAAACAGTCGAGGGTGCAGAACTTTATTTTATAAAAAAAGAACTTGATATGCGCAGGATGAAACAGGATGCGGTGTCTGCGGTTACCATTTACCGTGATTTTGAGATAGACGGAAAGAAAATGCGTGGTTCCGCAAATATCAACATTTTTCCGGAGATGACACAGGAGGAAGTGGATGAGGCGGTAAAAGGTGCTTATTACGCAGCTTCCTTTGTAAAAAATCCATTTTTTGAACTTCCAAAAGGGAAAAAAGAGAATAAAGTGCAGGTAAAAAGCACACTTTGTGGAAAAAGCCTTGAGGAGATCGGAGATGCATTTGTAAAAGCGCTTTACTGTGTGGATGTGCAGGAAGATGCATTCATCAATACGGCTGAGTTTTTCATGGAAAAAACAACGACTGCGATTTACAATTCAGAGGGCATTGATGTTTCTTATGAAAAAAGCAGTGTGAACGGAGAGTTTGTCGTACAGTGTATCACACCACAAGATGTCGAGCAGTATCAGGAGTTCGCATATGATGATCTTGACACAGAGGCTCTGACGGCACAGGCAAAAGAAGCATTGGAACGGGTATGCGACAGGGCAAGGGCGACAGAAGCACCGGAAAAAGGAAACTATAAGCTGCTTCTTTCCGGAAAAAATGTGCGCACACTGATAGATTTTTACATAGACCGGTCATCCTCTGGCATGGTCTATCCGGGTTATTCAGGCTATCAGGCAGGAATGGATGTGCAGGGGGAAAAAGTGCAGGGAGAAAAATTAAATATCACGCTCCATGCATCGAATCCTTATTCAAGTGAGGGAATCCCGATGAAAGATCTTACACTATTAAAAGAGGGAGAACTGAAGGCAATTCATGGAAATGCCCGGTTTGCATACTATTTAGGTGTCGAGCCGACCGGAATCTACAGTGCGGTAAAACTGAATAACGGCACAAAAGCTTTTGAGGAGATGAAAAAAGAACCATACCTTTATGTGGTAAGTTTTTCTGACTTCTCCATGGATAGCTTAAGCGGATATTTTGGCGGTGAAATTCGTCTTGCCTATCTTTTCGACGGTGAGAAAGTGACGCCGGTAACCGGAGGTTCCGTCAGCGGCAATCTGTTGGAATTACAGAAAGATATGGCATTTTCCACCGAGCGTTATAAAGATAAAGATTATGACGGACCATTTGCGGTCGAATTTCATGGGGTAGCGGTCGCAGGAAAATAAGGTTTTCATGGCGGTGAAAACGGGATGTAAAGCAAATTAATATGATAAGTGTGAAAGGAACATTACATAAATGGAACAGAAAAAGTTTCCGTTTATGTAATGCTCTTTTTTGGTGGAGGCAGATAAAATGGAGATGATAAACAAATGAAATGGAGAGAAAAATCTGAAAAACAAAATGAAAAAGATGGTTGCAGGAATGATGCTTGTCTGTTCACTGCTTACATTGTTTGGTGGAGTAAGCAGTGCAGGGATTGCGACGTGTGTGGATATGGTAGAAGGAGTAATAACTAAAGGGTAATCAAAAAACTGGTCTGAAAGGCTTCTCTTAAAATAGCAGAATTAGCTGATAGTTCTAAAAGTTCATTAATGGAACAACTATAAGTTGCAAATTGCGTTGCAACATCCAAATTTGCACATTCTGCCATGCCTTGGCAATAGTAGAATAAAAAGGATGAGAAAGCATTCATTTTTGATTTTAACAGACATTTGTTTTCATGTGTAAGAACAGATGAGAGTTCCTGAAAACGTTTCTGATTATAGAAACTGCGGCTGAGCATATAGAGCGAAATAGGAAATATTGTCTGCTGAAATAAAATATCTAAATGGCTGATTTTATTATATTCTAATAATTTTTGCAATATTTGACTGCCAATATAAGGAGTATCTGTTAAAAGGTATTGGTAGGCAATATTGTTTAAAATTGTGAGTTCATTCCAGGTTAATCGATAATTATGTATATTTAAAATGTGAAAGTCTGGCAATGTGCAATATAAGGCTTCATATAACAGCGCTATGCGTTTCTGCGGTTTATTTTCCCATATGGCACAATGAAATAAATAAAATTGCCGGGAGAGGATGTCTGTCTGTTGCAATAAGTTTTCAAGCGAAACAAGTAAACTGTGCTGTTTAGGGTAATTACCCAATTGCAAGTGAATAAGCTTAAAGCGTAATTCATAGATTTTACTTTCACGCTCACTTCCCCAGAAGGTAAAACCACGTTCTGATATGCCAAGCCGTTGTAATAAAGCCTCTGTTAAAAAGACATCCGGTTGCAGGGAGTCGTTTTCAATTTTTGAAAGCTTGGATTTTGAACATAATCCCTGACATAATACAATCTGTGAAATACCCTGTTCGGTACGCAGTTCATGAATTAATCTGCCAATTGTTAAAATGTCAGGGGAGAAAAAGTCATAAGTACCATCTGTTAAAGCCAAGGTGTTTATGGCTTTTTTGATTGGAAAAATAATCAGAGGGATATCATCCATTTGTGCCAGGTAATCATCCAGTGAAAACAGATGTTTGCTTAAAACATAGTTTCTGTAAATGGTAGCATAACAGCTTTCAATCGAATGTGCAGCATAAAAAGCATTCTTAAAATAGGTGTAGGCTGTTTCAACTTCACCAGTATAATAATAACCAAGAGAAGTAAGAAAAGTTAATTCCAGTAAAGGCGAATCCTCGGAATTTTGTACCATTTTGTGGCGGTTACTGTCTGCTATGGCAAGAGCTTCTTTGTAATCTTTCTTTTCTAATAAATATTTTGTGTAGACAATCGCGTATTCTGCGTACAAATAATCTTTTTTCAGATAATCAATTTCAGCGTTTGTAAGATAGGAAGCAATTTGTGAACAAATGCTGTAACAAAGGTCGCATTTTCCGAGATAAAGTAGTTCCTGTGCAATGTCAATAAGCAGTTCGATTTCTACTATAGACAATAAAAGATGTCGGAAGTTTGAATAGTCAATTTGGGGGCGCGTGATATGAAGTGCCATGGAAAACAGGTCATAAATGGCAGAATGATTATTACAGCCGGAACGCACCAGCAGTCTGCCATATAAAGAAAGCCATTCCTGATAATATAATTTGTTATTTGCGAAATGCAGATCTTCAATCTTATTTAATTCTTTAAAGGCATAATCTAACTGCCAGGAATCCATATAAAAACGTGCACGATTAAGCGAATAGAAGCATTCAAAGTCTGTTCTGCCTGCAAAGATCGGGTAAACTTCGCAGGGAGCACCCGCATGAGCCATAAGTGCCTGAAACGTGACAGGACTGACACCGGCGGAACCATTTTCGATTCTTGAAAGAGAGAGAACAGAACATACCCCTTCGGATAACTGTTCCTGCGTTAACCCCGCTTTGATCCGCGCTTCACGGATTGTTTTTCCTGCGTTTCTGACACCCATTTGTAATAACCTCTAATCAACGTATATTTTGAAATAAATTATATAGCGGGAAGAAGAAAAAGACAATGTATATCAATCAATTTGATATATACATAAATGGAAACTTTTTTGTTTCTGGTTACTTATTTTACAAATTTGTGCGGAGCTTGTATAATGAAAAAAGGCGAAAAGAAGAAAGGAATAAAAAGTGTTGTATGAAACAGGAAAGTAAGGTCGGCTACCGTGATATCTTTCGGCAGACCGAGTACATGAAAATTATGATAGCGGCATTGATCAATCGTTTCGGAGATTCCATTGACGCAATTGCATCCACATGGATTGTCTATGAAATCACAGGAAATGCCGCATGGTCGGCTATCATTTATGGTGTGAATAGAATCCCATCTATTATCATTACGCCGTTAGCCGGAGCATGGGTAGAGGGACAGAAAAAGAAAACAATTATGATTGTCACGGATTTGATACGTGCGGTCTGTGTTGCATTTGTGGCAACCGGGTATCTGTTCGGATTTTTACAGGCATGGATGCTGCTGGTTACAACTTTGACGATTTCTACGGTAGAGGCATTCAGGGGACCGGCAAGTGCTGCATTGACGCCAAAGGTGCTGGAAAAAGAATACTATGAATATGGAATATCGTTATCGACAACCTTGTCAAGTATGGTAGAATTAATCGGAACGGCTGTTGCAGCGGCAATTATAGCTGTAATTGGAACTTCTGGTGCAATTTACGTGGATATGACAACTTTTTTGCTGTCCGCACTGATCATTGTATTTGTAAATACAAAAGAGCAGGGGCTTGTCAAGCAGAAATTTGACCGTAAGGCATATGTGAAAGATCTGGCAGATGGATTTTCTTATGTGAAAAAAGATGCAATGATCCGCATTTTTTTACTTTTGGCGGTTTTTTTGAATGCAATTTTAGTTCCATTGAATAGTTTGCAGGCACCCCTTGCCGGTGATATATTGGGCGGTGGAGCGGAGATATTATCGATTCTTGGAATCTCCATAACCGTAGGTATGCTGCTTGGATCCGTCACTTATCCAATGGTACAGCGTATTATTCTGGGAAAGGGGCTTTGGATTGCGAGTGGTTTGGGGATTGCTTTGTTTTATATTATGCTCCCGGTGTGCAGACCGCTTTATACAAGCCGGATTTTGGTTTATGCGTTTACCGCAGTATTTAGCTTTATTCTGGGATATACGGTGGCATTGGTAAATTCGCATTTGAGTGTGTTTGCAGTAAAAAGAATCCGCACAGACTACCTTGCCAGAATATCCGGCATTACAACCGCGGCAGGTGCAGCATCCATGCCTGTGGCATCGTTTCTGGTGAGTATCGTTGTTGCATATGTGGATACATCAGCAATATTTATTACTTCCGGTGTGCTGGCACTGATTGTGACTGTGTGCATGTTTTTTTCCAGAACACTTGGACAAGAGGAAACTGATACGGTTGCAGAAGATGTAGAAATGGTGTGATTATGAGTTGGGATTAATATTGAATTGACACAATATAGATTATTATGACATTATTAAAGGAAGTGAGTATAAGCATCATCGATGGCATGTGAAAAGGCAGAGATCAGAGCGGGGGTTTATAAGGAACATTGAACACGTATATATATAAAACAAAAAAATATATTATCGCCCAGATTTTATGGGATTTGGCAGGTGTTATCTGTCTGGCTTTTTCACCATTGCTTCAGCAATGGCTGTTTGATTATGGGCTGCAAAGCCCTCTCAAAAAGATCGTGATGGCGAATATGTTTCCTTACAGGGAAATGATATTACAGCGTTAGAGCAGGATTATCTGGAACCGGTTATCAGTATCATACGCTGCGTAAACATGATAATTGTGTATGGTGTCGTGCTGTTTTTCGGAGTTGACTGGAGAATTGCGCTGGTGATAATTCTGACTTCGATATTTGCGATCCTGATACCGAGAATGATAGGAAAATCGTTGACTGACGCAAGAAGTACATATCAGGAACAGATGGCGGAGTACGTTACAGAGATTACGGATTTATTGGAAGGTTTTCGTGTTATTAATCAGATGACGGTAGGAAAAATACTTGATAAGCATGAACACGTTTTAAATGAAACAGCAGAAAAGCGGTATCAGTATGGGAAAAAGAAGAGCATGGTATTAGGCGTGAGTGAATTAACGACTAAATTCGTGAAAATATTTACATTTGCAGTGGTGGCAGTTCTTTTTTATAAGCACGAGATCACGGTAGGAGTCGGAGTTGCCACGCTTAGTTATGTATCTTCTTTCATCGAACCAATTGACACTGTCCTCTATAATTTCACAGCAATACAGTCCATGAAGGACGTGAAGAAAAAAGTATTATCTTATACGCAGGATACGCATGTCACAGTCCTGCCACGAAAGAAAAAATTAAATTCAGATATAACATTCAAAAATGTGACATTCAAAAGGAAAAGTTTTGCATTGGAAAATATAAATTTAACAATAAAAAAAGGCATGAAGTATGCTGTTGTCGGACACAGCGGAGCAGGAAAATCAACCTTGTTCAAACTTATTATGGGGTATGAAAAAAACAGTTCCGGCGTTATCAGATTAGATGGAGAAGATATCAGAAACTATGACATTTCTGAATTGATATCCTATACGGATCAGAACGAACATATTTACAGAGCGGGGATCGTAGATAATATAACCGTTTTTCATTCTTATCCAATGGATGGGATCGACAGCGTAGGAAAGAGTATCTGGCCGGAATTTTTTGAAGGGATATTCAACAGAAAAGAAAAAGAATGTCAGCGTTTTAGTGGAGGGGAAAAACAGGCAGTCGCATTTTTGCGTATGGCAGCAAAAAATGCAGAGGTGATACTTCTCGATGAGCCGTTTTCTGCAATGGATGCAAAAATGAAATCGGCAGTAGAACATTATCTGTTTACAGGAAAAGAGTTTGAAGGAAAAACCGTTTTAGTCATTACACATGATACAAGAGAAGAAAGCCTTTCGCAGTATGATGGAATCATACATGTTGGAGAGAATGGCATTTATGTGGAATAAATGCCTGTTACATTTGATATTTACCCGGAATTCATTGAGGCTAAATTGCATCGGGTAGATACGATTGAAAGGGCATATGAAGAAAAACTCTTGGAAGAAAAGTGGTCAAGAAATAAGACACTGCAACGTTAAAAAAAGAAAATAAATTTTTTTTCAGAATTGGAAAATACGATCTGTAAACTGAATGAAGTTTTTGGTGAGCAAGAAGAATATCATAAAAGTCTGGAAGAATTAATAACGGCATATGGAACAAGAAGAATTCATACAAAAGATTCAACAGCATGGATCAACTTTAGAGGATGTTATTACAAAAATAATGGATATCATTACTGCGTTTGATATTTATGAGGATTATTATTACTGGCCGCTAATTAGGACATAGGGGGATATGGAAATTAATAACAAATATGATTCAGAACATATGGATAATCGCAATTTCATAATAAAATGACACAGATATTGACATAATATATATAAATATGGTACTCTCTTAAAAAGAGGTGAGAAAATGTTAAAAACTTATCTGATGGAAAATTATGGATATAATGAACCTATTTTTTTGAATGACTTGACAATTCAGGGATTGTCTGAAAATGCAGTTCGGCAGGCCGTGAAACGACTTGTTGCTAATGGTTTTTTGGAACGGTATGATAATGGAATCTATTATATTCCAAAGCGTGACGGATTACTTGGGAAGAGTTATCTTGATCCGTCGCTGGTTATTATGCGCAAATATATACAAAGTAAATCAGAGATTTATGGGTATGTCACAGGGGAATCGTTTGCCAATCAGTTAGGATTAACAACGCAGATGCCAGCGGTGATTGAAGTGGTTACAAATCGTGAGGCGACGAACGGCCGTACTATAACAGTGGGAAGCGAAAGAGTTAGAATAAAAAAGGCTCCGATTATGGTTTCAGATTCGAATGCTGATCTTCTACAGTTACTTGACAGTATTGGGCAGGCAGAAAAGTACACGGAGCTGTCAATTCATGAGACAATAGATATATTGATTTCTTATGTGAGAAAGAAATGTTTTACGAAAGATCAGTTGTCGGAAGTGATTCCGGCATTAACTGGTGCAACGGCAAAGAAATTGATCGAATGGGGAATGATTTATGAATTTGCATCATGATGAAGTAAGAAAACAGCGTTCAACATTAGCAGTTTGTCCATCAGCAAAAGAAAATGTATGTGTGACGGATATTTTATATGAAATTATAGAAAAAGAGACTTATAAAAAAGATTATGAGGAAATAATATTAGGCTTGCTATTTGTGCCAGAAACCTACGATACAGTTATTCAAAGCATAAAAAAGATTGCAGATAGTGGAATCTGGAATTAGAATAAATGGCGGATTTTACACCGCCACTTTTTCTATTCAATCTTCACAAACTCCGGTTTCCTCTCCCGGAACACCGTAAAGTAATCAAAGCCGGCATCTTTTAATATAGAAGGAACTTTTGCAAAATCAAATGCAACATGTTCCGGTTTGTGGGCGTCGGCACCGATCGTGATGATATCGCCGCCAAGTTCCCGGTAACGCCGGATGATCTCCTCAGTTGGATTTGGGTGGCCAAGACCGTACTTGAAGCCGCCGGTGTTCAGCTCGATCCCTTTTCCGAGGGAGACAAGTTTTCGTAAAATTTCATCGATCACATCCTGATATTCTCTCCAGTCATAATTTTCATTGGAAGTCGGACCGTAGCGGACAACATAGTCGAGGTGTCCGTATACGTCGAAATCATGGTAACTTTCTATATTTTCAAGAATGGATTCAAAATATTCGCGGTAGGCGGCTTTCTCTGTCCGTTTTTCATAAAAAGCCGCATAATACGGATCAAATCCATGCACAACATGGGAGGAACCTATGACAAAATCAAATGGGTACTGCGATAAAATATCCGTGTACAGCGCAGCTAGATGCGGCTGTAAGCCAAGCTCAATGCCGAGGCGTACCGGAAGCTTTGCGGCGTATTTTTCCTGATAGGCAAATACGGACGAAGTATAATTTGGCAGATCGAGAAGAAAAATATCCGGCTCCACAGGATAATCAATATCAAGATGATCTGTAAAGCAGATCCCGGCAAGTCCTTTTTCAATAGCAGAAGAGATCATTTCTTCCTGCGGGGCTTCACTGTCCCCGGAAAACTGGCTGTGCATGTGTGTGTCCCAGAGCCGGTAATGCGAAAATTTGGTTTCCATAAAATCTATATTCCTTTCCGTGAAAAAATTATTAGTAAAATTAATAATTAAAAATTTGTAAAAATACAGCGGCTAAGTTATAATAAAACGCCTGTATCATGCATTTATCTGATATCTAATATAACTTATTTTACAAGAAAATGGAATAGATTGTACGTGATTTTGTACAAAGTGAATGAAAAACATAGTCGAAAAATAAATATAGTGAAAAATTTAACAAACTCATGAAAAACACTTGAACTTTATACAGAAATTGGTTAAAATAAAGGAAGCTTGGGAACAATAGTTTTCCAAAAGTATATTTTATACAATTCTAGGAGGAATTTAAAATGGCAGTAAGAGTAGCAATTAATGGATTTGGCCGTATTGGTCGTCTTGCTTTCAGACAGATGTTCGGAGCAGAAGGATATGAAGTAGTAGCAATCAATGATTTAACAAGCCCTAAAATGTTAGCACACTTGTTAAAATATGATTCTTCTCAGGGAAAATATGAGCACGCTGATGAAGTATCTTACACAGATGATTCTATCATCGTTTGCGGAAAAGAAATCAAAATCTACGCATTCCCGGATGCAAACAACTGCCCATGGGGTGAATTAAAAGTTGACGTTGTATTAGAGTGTTCTGGATTCTACACAAGCAAAGAGAAAGCTCAGGCTCATATCAATGCAGGTGCAAGAAAAGTTGTTATCTCCGCTCCAGCTGGTAACGATCTTCCAACAATCGTTTACAACACAAACCATGAGACATTAAAACCAACAGATACAATTATTTCTGCAGCTTCCTGTACAACAAACTGCTTAGCACCTATGGCTGATGCATTAAACAAATATGCACCAATCCAGTCTGGTATCATGGTAACAATCCATGCTTACACAGGTGATCAGATGACTCTTGATGGACCTCAGAGAAAAGGTGATTTAAGAAGATCCCGTGCAGCAGCAGTTAACATCGTTCCTAACAGCACAGGTGCTGCAAAAGCTATCGGATTAGTTATCCCAGAATTAAACGGAAAATTAATCGGATCTGCACAGCGTGTACCAACCCCAACAGGTTCTACAACAATCTTAACAGCAGTTGTTAAAAAAGCTGGTGTTACAAAAGAAGATATCAACGCAGCTATGAAAGCAGCAGCTAACGAGTCCTTCGGATACAACGAAGACGAAATCGTATCTTCTGATATCGTTGGAATGAGATTTGGTTCTTTATTCGACGCTACACAGACAATGGTTAACCAGGTATCTGATGATCAGTACGAAGTACAGGTAGTTTCTTGGTATGATAACGAGAACAGCTACACATCTCAGATGGTTCGTACAATCAAATACTTCTCTGAGTTAGCATAATCAGAACGTACAATCACTGCACGGTAGACTACTTTTTTAAGCGACAGGCTGCCAGAGTGCAGATAAGACTCAGCAAAGGGGTCCGGTCTTTTTGGACCGGGCTCCTTTTTGCTATTGAATAAAAATAAAGGAGACTACTTAATATGTCATTAAATAAAAAATCCGTAGATGATATCAATGTAAAAGGACTTCGTGTACTTTGCAGATGTGACTTCAATGTACCTTTGAAAGATGGAAAGATCACAGACGAGAACCGTCTTGTTGCAGCTCTTCCTACCATTAAGAAATTAATCGCTGACGGCGGAAAAGTAATTCTCTGCTCTCATTTAGGAAAAGTAAAAACAGAAGAAGATAAAAAGACAAAAACACTTGCTCCAGTAGCAGTAAGACTTTCTGAGTTATTAGGACAGGAAGTAAAATTCGTAGCTGATCCGGAAGTAGTCGGACCAAACGCAAGAGCAGCAGTAGAAGCTATGAAAGACGGCGAAGTTATTTTACTTGAGAATACACGTTTCAGACCGGAAGAGACAAAGAACGGAGAGGCATTCTCCAAAGACCTTGCTTCTATCTGTGATGTATTCGTAAACGATGCATTCGGTACAGCCCACAGAGCACACTGCTCTAACGTAGGTGTTGCACAGTTAGTTGACACAGCAGTTGTTGGTTACTTAATGCAGAAAGAAATCGATTTCTTAGGAAATGCAGTTGAGAATCCGGTAAGACCTTTCGTTGCAATCCTTGGTGGCGCAAAAGTTGCTGATAAATTAAATGTTATCTCTAACTTACTTGAGAAATGTGATACTCTTATCATCGGTGGTGGTATGGCTTACACATTCTTAAAAGCGCAGGGATATGAGATCGGTTTATCTTTAGTAGACGACAGCAAGCTTGATTACTGTAAAGAAATGATGGAGAAAGCTGAGAAACTGGGTAAAAAATTATTATTACCGGTTGACGCTGTAACAATCAAAGATTTCCCTAACCCAATCGATGCTCCGGTTGAAGTAGAAGTTTATGACTCTGACAAAATGCCGGCTGACCGTGAGGGATGTGATATCGGACCTAAGACTCAGGCTCTCTTTGCTGATGCAGTTAAGACAGCTAAAACAGTTGTATGGAACGGACCTATGGGTGTATTCGAGAACCCGACACTTGCAGCAGGTACCATCGCTGTAGCAAAAGCTTTAGCAGATACAGACGCTACAACAATCATCGGTGGTGGTGATTCCGCAGCAGCAGTTAACCAGTTAGGTTTCGGTGACAAGATGACTCACATCTCTACAGGTGGTGGAGCTTCTCTTGAATTCTTAGAGGGTAAAGAATTACCAGGCGTTGCAGCTGCAAACGATAAATAAGAGCAGCCATGACGTAAATGCAACTGCAACGCCTTAGTTGCCAGCTGCAAACGATAAATAGACGTGATTCCAGCGGATTGAGAATAAGTAAGTAATCTTGTGCGCATGCTTGCATGCATGCACATGATTGCTTACTTATTTGAAAGCGCAACGAGCGCCTGGAAACTCGCAGAGTTTTCAGGCAATCCGCAAAATATAAGTACATGAAAGAAGGAATAATATAATGGCAAGAAAGAAAATCGTAGCCGGAAACTGGAAAATGAACATGACTCCAAGCCAGGCTGTAAAATTAGTAGAAGAGTTAAAACCACTTGTAGTCAGTGATGATGTAGAAGTTGTTTACTGTGTACCAGCAATCGACATCGTTCCTGTTGTAGAAGCAGTAAAAGGAACCAACGTAGCAGTTGGAGCAGAGAATATGTACTTCGAAGAGAAAGGTGCATATACCGGAGAAATCTCAGCAGAGATGTTAGTAGATGCAGGTGTAAAATACGTTGTATTAGGACATTCTGAGAGACGTGATTACTTCAAAGAGGATGACGTTTTATTAAATAAGAAAGTAAAGAAAGCTTTCGAAAAAGGGCTTACACCAATCCTTTGCTGTGGCGAGACATTAGAGCAGAGAGAGATGGGAATCACTCTGGACTGGATTCGTTTACAGATCAAATCTGACTTAAAAGACGTAACAGCAGAGCAGGTTGCTTCCATGGTGATCGCTTACGAGCCAATCTGGGCAATCGGTACAGGTAAAACAGCTACAACCGAGCAGGCTGAAGAAGTTTGTAAAGCAATCCGTGAGTGCATCGCAGAAGTTTACGGAACAGATACAGCAGAGAAAGTTCGTATCCAGTACGGTGGATCTGTAAATGCAGGTAATGCAGCAGAATTATTTGCACAGCCAGACATCGATGGTGGTTTAGTTGGCGGAGCAAGCTTAAAAGCTGATTTCGGCAAGATCGTAAACTACAAATAAGGTGAATTCACAGAGAGTTTGTGCTAATTACCGGTAAAAAGTAATTTCGCAGAGCAATATAAAACGGGTTTATAAATTCACTGAAAGACAGCACAGCCACCGGTTTTGAATCATTAAAGACAGAAATAATAAAACAGCTTACAAGCAATAAAGAGTTGTCGGATGAGGAGATTGCGGCAATTAAAAAAGCATTGGAAGAAATGGCAGAACATAACAAAAAAGATCTTTCGGATTTTAAAAAATATTTAAAAGATGAAGTTGTTCATGGCATTCAGCAGACAATCAATGAAAATACACAGAATATCGAAAACAACACAAATGCTATTACACAGAATACACAGGACATCCAGAACAGTGTTACATCTATTTCAAATCTGATCACATCATTTAATGGAATGCAGACAGATGTTTCAAATATCCAGGATCAGGTATTGGTACTTTACGACAAATTAAATAAAACATTCCCAGTCTGTCGGACTATAGAAGTCCGACAGACTGATTAGCATCCTTTCTTGGACGCCCTCTTGAGCGTTTGGTTTTTGACACTTCAGGTTCTTTTTTCTTGCGTCCCCGCTTCTTTGGTTCAGGCTTATGGACGGGTTCTGAAAGACCGAGTGCCTCGAGTTCTTCAAAAACAATCTGCAGTGTATGAACCCAGCAGCCATCTGTCATCGTAACACTGGTATGCGGTTTTAGGATTAAGATCCTGATCACTCTCAAAAACGATCACGCCGAATAATGAAGACTTTTTGCTGTATTTCTCGGGTTCAAAGTTTTTTTTGTTTTCAGTCTTTGTCAGGTAATCAGCTTCTTCAATGGCTGCTTTTCTGGCATGGAAAGATGATAAGGGTAATCCGATGGACAAAGACAGTGTGGCACAGGACAAGATATTTTACGCAGACTGGATAGATGATATTGCCCCGGAACTTGATTTTACATCGACCAATAATGTTGCCGAGACACAGACGGTAGCAATGAACATGAGTGATAAAGGCTTCGGAATTACAGAGATTTATTTTGGATTGCAAAATCCGGAAGAAACAGAGGTGGTTTTCACACCGTGTACATCAGCTCAGAGTAATCAGACGGTTGTAGAGCCTGGAACGTATTATATGGCATGCAAAGATACATCCGGAAACATGACATGTATATCAGCAGATTTCTTTAAGATCACATTAGATTATGGAGATGCAACCTGTCCGGTACGTTACATCGTAGGACTGGAAGGAAACACCGTGACACTTCCAAATCCGGAAAAACTCGGATATACGTTTGAAGGATGGGAGCAGACAGAATAATGTCAGTAAAAGAAAAAAACAGAATATATGGATCACAATTATTATGTTTTTATTAACCACAGGGGAATTGATTGCGGATATAGTGGCAATGGCAGGTATTTATTGTTTAGGAACTTTCTTTCGTGAATTATTAAATTCAGATATCATGGCATATCTGATGATCCCGGTAGACGTATTGTTACTGATTTTAGGTATCTATATATTGCAGAGATTAAGAAAGATCATTTGGAGCTTATGCACAAAAAAATAATATTTCCTTTTTATTGAAGATGACAGGAGAATTGAAAATGGTTTATATTTTAAAAAATTTGAATTTAAGAAAGTTTTGTATATCATTTATGATTTGTTTTATTTTTATCATAATCGCAATTACACATGTATTTGCAGATGAAAAAGCTAAGATTACACAGGTTGTCATGGATAAGGATGTAGGCGCACGGCTTGATGAAGGGGATTCTGTAAAAATCAGCGTCAAAGCAGAAGGGGCAACGGCAGTGCATGCATGGCTTGTGAACAGAAATAAATCTCATTATACAACAGAAATTGTAAATAAATATTATCATTATGTTGAGTTTGTATACAATAATGCGACAGGAGAGTATGAATATACATTTATTAATGATGCAGATTCTGCATCAGGAAAATGGATGATAGACCACTTTAGATTAAGCGATAATGCAGGAAGGGCATATGATTGTTTTGAAATGCAAGACAATGGAAATTTAAAAGCATTTAGAGATTTTTATGTAAATGCTTATAAAGGTGACGTATTCGAAGATCTTGTATTTGTTCATTTTCAAGAATGGAATCCGATTTCGGGAGAATATGAGAACAAAACTACAAAATCTGTACAGAGAGGTACAGCAGCCGAAGATCTTAGGACATTATATCAGCCAGCCGATATAGACGGGTTAAATTTTATAAAATGGCACAGTGAAGATGGGCAACAGATAAATGATGATCAGTTCAATTATGCATATCCTGAATACGATAAAAAGATCGTCAGATTATATACATCAGATGAAAATGGAACGGAAAAATTATTGGACGTAAAATATTCTATGCAGAATGATGAGATTGATTTATCTGAATATAACAATAATTTAAAAAATTATGATCTGAAATGGTATTACTTTGGCAGTGAATTTAATGTATTAAGAAACCCGGTTGAAATTAATGATATGTATACAGTAAACGAATATGCAAGTCAAATATTAGTTGCTGCTTTAACACAAAAAAACGAGGAACCAGGGCAGCCGAATACACCAGAAACACCACAGACTCCAGAAACACCACAGACTCCGGAAACGCCACAAAATCCAGAAACACCACAGACACCGGAAGAATCTAATACAACTGGACAAAATATATCGGGTAGACTGAATGAAAATTCAGTAAAAGAAGAAACAAATAATACAGTTAAAGATCAGAGTGTAAATGAAGAAATACAGGCAGAAGATACATTATCACCAAAGACCGGAGAAAGTCAACTGGGAAAAACAATGGCAGCAATGGTTATTGTAGGATGTATGGCAAGTGTAATTTACATAGTAAGAAAGCGTGAATTATATGAAAAATAGAAAATGGATATGTGGTTTATGTGCTTTATTTTTGCTGTTTTCTTCAACCTCTGTTCTGGCCGCATAGGTCACATTTGATGGAAACCACACTTACAAAGCAAATTTTAAAAAGAAACCATATCAGCTAAAAATAAGCGATTTACAGTACGACGGTGTAAATACTTATAACCAGATCAATGTTATTGATAATATGGGCGAGGATACACAAAAGGCACAGGATTTTACAGAGGCACATCCGGGGAATACTTCTTTGCATGATGAATATACAGTCAATGGAGCTTCCGGACTGGATGAATTATATGTAAAAGATAACGACCGGATTACAGTAGAGTTTAAGGCTGATGAAGATTATTTCCTGAAAGATGTTATATATAACGGAAAAAGCATGTTAGGCAGCTTGAAGGAAACATACGCTTCTGATGGAAGCAGTCAAGGAAGTGTATCTTTTAATATTAACAATACATCAGCGGTACAGACACTTGAGGTTCAGTTTTCTCCGGAATGGGCGTATTCAACCGCCCTGTCCGGTGGAAATATTGTTTTATCACGGTATGTAGGGAGAAATACAGTGGTAAACGTGCCTTTTTTATCAGAAATGGTAGAAAACCCGTTTCAAATAAGTTATAATTCTATCGGCGCAAGAAAGCGGATTCAATTTCGCGGATAGTAGCTATAGGAATAACAATGTTTTAATATTTTACGACGGAGAAATAGAATGTCTGAAAAGTGCAGAAAAATTATATATGCACTTGTAGTGACAGTATTTGCTGCTTTTTTATGGATGATCTGCTGTGAGAATGACCGGAAAGTGACCGATACAGTTATCGGGGAGACAACAGTACAGAGTATGCGTTCTGGGGAAAAGTCAGTTTCACTGGAACAGAGTGATATACCGAAAATAGAAATCGAAGATCTGACAGATGCATTTACGGTGATTTTACAGTATGCTTCGAAAGATATGCTTGCAGGCTGTACGGTGGATGAATCATTTTTGATGTGGTTTTATGCGCAGTATGGCAGGGATGCAGTGATACACATTGCATTTGATGTGCTGGATGGCGGGAATGACCCGGATGTCTGGTATGAGGAAACCGGAAATTCTATCCATGTGTTGTGGCTGCTATATTGCCGGGACAGTGGATTTGGACAGCATGAACTTGAAAACGTATATTGGATGCAGACAGCGGCTGCCTCGGAAATGGTATTTGGATTCGCCGGTGATATTAATTTCGCAGAGAACTGGTATACAACCGAGTATATGAAAGAACAGCCGGATGGGTTGTGGGATTGCTTTTCAGAAGATTTACTTGCGCAGATGCAGGGCGTAGATGTGATGATCATGAATAATGAATTTACCTACGTAAATAAAAAAGGGGCAACATCAGTTTACGGCAAAGCGTATACATTTCGTGCCGACCCGCAGAAAGCAGAATTATTGGAAATATTTGGAACCGACACAGTGACACTGGCGAATAATCATGTCTATGATTATGGGAAAAGAGGATTTCTTTCCACGTTAGATGTATTGGATCAGGAGGGCATTCCTTATTCGGGCGCCGGAAGAAATCTCAAAGATGCATCGAAAATTATTTATTATGTGATGAATGGACGTAAAGTTGCCTTTGTATCGGCAACACAGATTGAGCGTTCCAAACAGTATACAAAGGCTGCAACCGAAACGGAACCGGGTGTTTTGAAAGCGTTACATCCGGAAAAATTTTTAAAAATAGTAGAGGAGGCAGCACAAAACAGCGACTATGTGATCGCAGAAGTGCACTGGGGAACAGAGGGAATGCTTTATCCGGATCAGTCACAGCGGCATCTGGCAGAACAGATCGCACAGGCAGGAGCAGATGTGATCATAGGAGGACATCCGCACCGGCTTCAGGGCGCTGCCTTTGTGGGTGATGTTCCAATTGCATATAGTCTTGGAAATTTCTGGTTTTCCACCGGAACATTGTATACAACACTGTCAAAAGTTACCATTACAGAGGATGGAACAGTAAAACTTTCTTTTGTCCCTTGTATACAGCAGAATCTTACAACAAGGATTCTTACAGAACCGGAAGAACGATCAGATTTTTATGAATATCTGGCTTCTATTTCCGCAGATATCGGAATTGATGCGGACGGGGTGGTTTATCATAAAAGTGCGGATGACTATCCGGTAGGAGAGATTTTATATGACTCTGATACAAGCCGGACAGATATTATCGGGATGGCTGATAATGAGGGGGATGCGATTGATATTGTCGGTAACCTGAGAGAAGACCGGTAATTTAATTTTGGAATAGTGACTGCAGATTCTAAATCTATGGTTTCCTATAGATAAATGAGATATGTGTCGTACAGGCACCTCAAAGTTTAAGAAGAAGAGAGGATAAGAACATGAGTAAAAAACCTACTGTATTAATGATTTTAGATGGATACGGTTTAAATGACAGAACAGACGGAAACGCTGTTGCACAGGCAAAAACACCTGTCATGGATCAGTTAATGAAAGAATATCCGTTTGTAAAAGGAAATGCCAGCGGTCTCGCTGTAGGTCTTCCGGATGGACAGATGGGTAACTCTGAAGTTGGACATATGAACATGGGCGCAGGAAGAATTGTATATCAGGAGCTCACAAGAATCACAAAAGAGATCAACGATGGTGATTTCTTCAAAAATCAGGCTTTATTAGACGGAATGGAGAACGTGAAGAAAAATAATTCTGATCTTCATTTATATGGACTTCTTTCTGATGGTGGTGTCCACAGCCATATCACACATGTTTATGGTTTACTCGAACTCGCCAAGAGAGAGGGAATCAAGAATGTCTATGTACACTGTTTCTTAGACGGACGTGATACAGCACCTACTTCCGGAAAGGGATTTATCGAGGCACTGGAAGCAAAGATGGCAGAGCTTGGTGTTGGTAAGATTGCTTCTATCTCCGGACGTTACTATGCTATGGATCGTGATAACAGATGGGATCGTGTAGAAAAAGCATACAATGTTCTCACAAGAGGAGAGGGCGAACAGGCAGAGAGTGCAGTTGCAGCAATGGATGCTTCCTACGCAAAAGATGTGACAGATGAGTTCTTCGTTCCAACAGCCATCACAGAGAATGGAAAACCGGTTGCTACGATCAAAGATAATGACACAGTTATTTTCTTCAATTTCCGTCCGGACCGTGCACGTGAACTCACAAGAGCATTCTGTATGGATGAGTTTGATGGTTTCGAGAGAGGCGCAAGAAAGAATGTTGCTTATATCTGCTTCACAGAATATGACGCAACCATTCCAAACAAAGAAGTTGCATTCAAGAAAGTAGAACTGAAAAATACATTTGGCGAATATCTTGCAGCACACGGTATGAAACAGGCAAGAATCGCAGAGACAGAGAAATATGCTCATGTAACATTTTTCTTTAACGGTGGTGTAGAAGAACCAAACGAGGGAGAGGACAGAATTTTAGTAAAATCTCCAAAGGTTGCAACTTATGATTTACAGCCAGAGATGAGCGCACCGGAAGTTTGTGACAAGTTATGTGCAGCAATCCGTTCTGAAAAATATGATGTAATCGTCATTAACTTTGCAAACCCGGATATGGTCGGCCATACAGGAATCTTAGAAGCTGCCATCAAAGCAGTTGAGACGGTAGATACCTGTGTTGGAAAAGCAGTCGATGCCATCAAAGAAGTAAACGGACAGTTATTCATCTGCGCTGACCACGGTAATGCTGAACAGTTAGTTGATTATGAGACAGGAGCACCATTTACTGCTCATACAACTAATCCGGTACCGTTCATTTTAGTAAATGCTGATCCATCTTATAAATTGAGAGAGAACGGATGCTTAGCTGATATCATTCCTACACTCATTGAATTAATGGGTATGGAGCAGCCGGCTGAGATGACTGGAAAATCTTTATTGGTGAAATAACACCCAGAGTTTAAAGGACGCAGTGCCGCAGATTTTGTGGTGCTTTCTTAGAATCTGAAGGGCAGCTATAAGCGTCCTTTCACAAGTCGTGATTTTATATGTAATGAAAAAGAAAAACGGTATAAACGAAATATTATGTTTCTGTTCGCTGGACATTCCGATAAGCCTCTGAAGAGTCTTATCTCCATAGCTCACAAAGAAAATAATATTTGTTTATACCGTTTTTCTTTCATTTACGTTACGCATGACTTGTGAGAGGACGCTTATACATGCCTGGTCAACGTCATGAATCGCACCACAAAATCTGTAATTTACGTTATGGAACTCCCGGTTATAGAATGAATTACTGCTATAACTGGAAGCTAACAACATCTTTTCAAGACTATAATACCGCCATCATCAGCAATCATAAAATAATCGCCATTATAACTAAATCCGCAAATATAAAAACCATAACTTTCAAAAATTTTTGTTTTCTTATTTTGATTGGAAATAAAAGTTACAGTTCTAATATATTGCGTTGTTTCTTGTATAATAATCTGTTCTCCTTGATTTGTTACCTCTGGAAATTTTCCTCCGTACTGTCCTGCTATTAAGATTGCTTCACTCGGTAACTTATCACAAAATGCAATAAGTTCTTCTTCATCATAATCAGCTATACAATTTTCAAGCTTTCCATTATCACAATCTAAAATAGTAGTTTTTTGTGAAGAAATAATAATCAGTTTATTAGGATTTTCTTTAGAGAAGCCTGCCCATTCAAACCCTCCAACAGAAAAACTTGTTACAAATTTCCAATCATCAATATTTTTACAAGCGTTGATACTTTCATCAAAAGTCATTAACATAAAATATCAGGTCCTTTCTGCCTAATTGAAGTTATCGACACCACCATGTTGAAACATCGCAGGTTGTTTCGTAGTCAATCATGTGGTTTTGAATGTTCCATATCCAAAAAACAAATATGTCAATATATTCCCTGTCTCTGTCAAACAAACGAAGTATATAATCGCCATTATCCACTTCAATATTATAAAAAGAGAAGTGGTCCTCTGAATAATCCCCCAGATCTTTTACATCTTCATTCGGGTTCGGAAAACTTACTGCTAATGTATAATCTTTTCCGGTTAGGCCGTATGTAAATAATCTTTCATCACTACCTCTAAATTCAAGTTCTACCGATGTATTTATATAGTAATTTCTTTTTATTTCAAGATTTTTTGTATATATTCTAAGCGTTTTACCTTCACACATTGAAGAAGGAACTATTTTTTCTTTCCGACTATCGTTATCTATGTATATGCGCGGAGTTTTTTTCAGGCGATTCCATAATATCGAAAATAACTGCATTACCTTCTTCGTCTGAAACTGAAAAATCACAATAAGGTGTGGGTAATAATGTAACATTCTTTTCAAGAGTATTTAAATCCAATATAATTTCCCCTTCAATATCAATTTTCTACTTTGCTCATCCGGTCTGCAAACTTGAAGTTATCGCTTTCTGCCAATATAGCGACAAACTTTCTTCTTATATTGCAGATACTCATTTCCAAATGTGGCAAATAAAAAATCTTCTTCGACATTGACAATCTGCAAATGGTACATGATGACCGCAAATACCGTTAGGAAGCACAAAATCCAGTTAAAAAACATCAATAGTGTGCCAATATATAAAAGGTCAAATCCCAGGAAGGCGGGATTGCGGCTGATTTGATAAATGCCGTTTGTCACAAGCTCCGTTTTATCGGTTTTGGACACTCCTGCTCGCCAACTGTCACGCATCGTCCATACCGCAACGATAAATATAGCCGTTCCCGCAACACTCAGTATCGCTCCAAAAATCCGAACGGAAACAGGGTTATGCTCCGTTTCAAAAAAAAATACTGGAAAGCCCCGCTATAAAAACAAGAATAGCCGCAATCTTCATGGTAATTTCCACGAATTTCACAAAACCAACTTTGTTCTTTCCGATTTGGTCTGTCTGTATTCCCTGCTTTTTTTGATGAAACATTTTCACAAAATAGCAACCATAAAAAGCGATTATGCTTGCTATGGAAATCAACTTAAATTCCATTGCCCTTATCCTCTCAAACTTAAATTCGTCTCTCCGTTAAACACACCGGCTTACTGAAACTTGTCGCTTTGTTTCTGTTTAGATTGCATTTGACATAAGAACGAAATTATTCAATCGTTTTAGATATTCTGCATTCGCCAATCAGACAATCCAACATATCTTCTACGCCAATTCCACACAGTTCGCAGCATCCATTTGTAAAACAGTAAAATTCATTCGTGATGGTCATCACTAAAAACAGCTCATTTCTGCAACACATTCCCAACGGATAAGTTGTTGTATTAATGTCATACTCATCTAACAAATTTTCAAAATATTCCGCATCTAAATTTATTCCAATAGCTTCCAACGGATTGAAATCGACATCTCTAAACCATTTCAAATTCTCAATATGGAGAAATCCAAATTCTTCAAGAAAAGCTTCTACATTTGCTGGCATCTCCAATCCAATTTCTCTATATCTCTTTTTGAAAGCAGAAATATCAATTTTACGTCCACATTTCCATCCAGCTGCCTTTAGCCGTTGTAAGGTAGTAGTTTCCATACAATTCTCCTTCCCAATACAATAAGCAACTTCCGATATATCAACTTCATTAATATCATCATTTTACCATAATTACACTTACGATTCTATTAAAATCGATTTACAGAAGTTATAATTAATTTACTTTGAGAATGTAGATTGATTTTTGCCATTCCCTCATAGGCGTCCATCTTATAACCAAGAGTTCCATAACGTAAATTGGCAGATTCTGTGGTGCGGTTCATAGCGTAAATTGGGCATGTATAAGCGTCCTTTCACAAGTCATTCACAGCGTAAATGAAAGAAAAACGGTGCAGACAAATATGATTTCCTTCGTGAGCCATGGAGCTGGGATTCTAAAAATTTCGTGAAGCTCTGCTTCACAAAATTTTTGCTCAGAAGCCCAGCGGAATGCCCGGCGAACAGGAACATCATATTTCGTCTGTACCGTTTTTCTTTTTCATTACATATAAAATCACGACTTGTGAGAGGACACTTATACATGCCCCTTCAGCCCCTGAGAAAGCACCACAAAATCTGCGACACTACGCTAATGAAACGATGGATACTTATCTTATATCTGTCAAATTAGAACAGGTAAATACATATATAAGCAACACTAATAATCAGATATAAATTGCACAAAAATACTTATAAAAAGCGGCGGATTTTCTATATGTGTAAAAGGGCAAAGAACAGGTAAACACATTGACTTTGCAAAAGCGTGTGTATTAGAATAGTGGTATAATATTGCTTCGCAAAAACAAGGAGGATAAATCAATGCAGGAATTTAAACCAGTAAAAGAAGGAAAAGTACGTGAGGTCTATGATAACGGAGACAGTCTGATCATTGTAGCGACCGACAGAATTTCAGCATTTGACCATATTTTAAAAAATAAGATCACAAAAAAAGGTGCAATCTTAACACAGATGTCCAAGTTCTGGTTCGACTATACAAAAGATATCGTTCCAAACCATATGATTTCTGTAGATGTGAAAGATATGCCTGAATTTTTCCAGAATGAAAAATACGATGGAAACAGCATGATGTGCAAGAAACTGAACATGCTTCCAATCGAGTGTATCGTTCGTGGTTACATCACAGGAAGCGGCTGGGCAAGCTACAAAGAAAATGGTACAGTCTGTGGAATCAAACTTCCGGAAGGTCTGGTGGAATCCGATAAATTACCGGAACCGATTTATACTCCTAGTACAAAGGCAGATCTTGGGGATCATGATGAGAATATTTCCTTTGAGCAGAGTGTGGAAGTGTTAGAGAAACTTCATCCGGGAAAAGGTGAGGAATATGCAACCAAAATTAAAGACGCAACCATCGCCCTTTACAAAAAATGTGCAGAATATGCTTTGAGCAAAGGAATCATTATTGCAGATACAAAATTTGAGTTTGGTTTGGACGAGAATGGAAATGTTGTTCTCGGTGATGAAATGTTGACTCCGGACAGCTCCAGATTCTGGCCTTTAGAGGGATATGAAGCAGGAAAAGGACAGCCATCCTTTGACAAGCAGTATGTGAGAGACTGGTTAAAAGCAAACCCTGACAATGATTTCCTTTTACCGGAAGAGGTAGTAACAAAGACCGTTGATAAATACAAAGAAGCATTTGCATTATTAACCGGTAAAGAATTTAAATAAAATGCCAAAGGGCATAGATGGAGTTACACTGACCTGGATTTTCAGGAAACCAGCGGAAAGGCAGAAACGATTATATGTATAACAACGAGTTTGAAAAAGATACACCATGGGATGATCTGCATGAGGAATGTGGTGTCTTTGGAATGTATGATTTTGATGGAGGAGATGTAGCGTCTACCATTTATTATGGACTGTTTGCATTGCAGCACAGAGGACAGGAAAGCTGCGGTATCGCAGTCAGCGAGACAGATGGTCCTAAGGGAAAAGTGACTTCCCATAAAGGAATGGGACTTGTAAATGAAGTGTTTGCCCAGGATAATTTAGAACCGATGAAGGGAGATATCGGAGTTGGACATGTGCGTTATTCCACAGCGGGTGCATCTACCCGTGAAAATGCACAGCCATTGGTTTTAAATTATGTAAAAGGCACACTGGCGCTGGCGCATAACGGGAATCTGATCAATGCAATGGAGCTTCGCAAAGATTTGGAATATACCGGAGCAATTTTCCAGACGACCATTGACTCCGAGGTGATCGCATATCATATCGCAAGAGAGCGTCTGAAATCCAAGACAGTCGAGGAGGCAGTCGGAAGAGCCTGCCGCAAATTAAAAGGAGCTTATTCGCTGGTTGTCATGAGTCCGCGGAAACTCATCGGCGCAAGGGATCCTTTTGGTTTTAAACCACTCTGCATCGGAAAACGTGATAACGCTTATATTCTTGCGTCTGAGAGCTGCGCACTGGAGACGATCGGAGCCGATTTTGTCCGCGATGTGCTGCCTGGGGAGGTAGTGACCATTACACCGGAAAATGGAATCCAGTCTGATTTATCGATGGCGCTGCCAAAAGAGCAGGAAGCAAGATGTATTTTTGAATATATTTATTTTGCAAGACCGGACAGCCGCATCGATAATGTGAGCGTCTATGCATCAAGAATCAAGGCGGGACGGTTTCTTGCGATGGATTCGGCTGTGGACGCCGACCTTGTTGTTGGTGTGCCGGAATCAGGAAACGCAGCGGCATTGGGCTATTCATTACAGTCTGGAATTCCATACGGAACTGCTTTTGTAAAAAATGGTTATGTAGGACGAACCTTTATCAAACCAAAACAGAGCAGCCGTGAATCAAGCGTCCGGGTGAAACTGAATGTGTTAAAAGAAGCTGTAAACGGAAAACGCATCATCATGATCGATGATTCTATCGTCCGCGGTACAACATCGGACCGGATCGTAAAAATGCTTCGTGATGCGGGAGCTACAGAAGTGCATGTAAGAATCAGTTCCCCACCATTTTTGTGGCCATGTTATTTTGGAACCGATATCCCGGAGAGAGAGCAGTTGATCGCATACAACCGGAGTATCGAAGAAATCCGTGATATTATCGGAGCGGATACGCTTGGATATTTGAAGGTGGAGCGTTTACATGAGATGGTGGAAGGCTTAAATATCTGCGAAGGATGTTTTACAGGAAAATATCCATTAGAGCCACCGAAAGAGGACATTCGTGGTGACTTCGAACGCTAAGTGTGGTATGATGAAATAGATTACAATTTACAGCAAAAGGAGATAAAAATGAGTACAGATAGATATACAAGCCCTCTGTCAGAACGTTATGCCAGTAAGGAGATGCAGTACATTTTTTCACAGGATATGAAGTTTAAGACATGGAGAAGATTATGGATCGCATTGGCTGAGACAGAGATGGAACTTGGTTTAAGTGAGAATGGCAAGCCGGTTATCACACAGGAACAGATTGATGAGTTGAAGGCGCATGTCGACGACATTAATTATGATGTTGCAAGAGAGCGTGAAAAATTAGTCCGCCATGATGTAATGAGCCATGTATATGCTTATGGACAGCAGTGCCCAAAGGCAGCAGGAATCATCCATCTCGGTGCAACTTCCTGTTATGTCGGCGACAATACAGATATTATCGTTATGAATGAGGCGTTAAAACTGGTTCATAAAAAACTTGTCAACGTGATCAACGAGCTTGCAAAGTTTGCAGATAAATATAAAAATCTCCCAACGCTTGCATTTACACATTTCCAGCCGGCACAGCCGACGACGGTTGGAAAGAGGGCAACACTCTGGACACAGGAATTTATCATGGATCTGGAAGACCTTGAGTATGTCATGGGAAGTTTAAAATTACTTGGTTCCAAGGGAACAACCGGAACGCAGGCAAGTTTTCTGGAGTTATTTAATGGTGACCAGGAAACAATAGACAAGATCGATCCTACGATCGCTGCAAAAATGGGATTTAAGGAGTGTTATGCAGTTTCCGGTCAGACTTATTCCCGAAAAGTGGATACAAGAGTTGCCAATATTCTGGCTGGAGTTGCAGCAAGTGCGCACAAAATGTCAAACGACATCCGTCTGTTACAGCATTTAAAGGAAGTGGAAGAACCATTTGAGAAGAATCAGATCGGATCTTCAGCCATGGCATACAAGAGAAATCCAATGCGTTCCGAGCGTATCGCTTCCCTTTCACGCTATGTGATGGTAGATGCATTGAATCCGGCTATCACATCTGCAACCCAGTGGTTTGAGAGAACACTTGATGATTCTGCTAATAAGAGATTGAGCATTCCGGAAGGATTTTTGGCGATCGACGGTATTTTAGACTTATGCCTGAACGTTGTGGATGGACTTGTGGTATATGATAAAGTGATCACAAAACATATGATGGCAGAACTTCCTTTTATGGCAACGGAAAATATTATGATGGATGCTGTAAAAAATGGCGGCAACCGTCAGGAATTACATGAAAAAATCCGTCAGCTTTCGATGGAAGCAGGAAAGAATGTAAAGGTAGAAGGAAAAGATAACAATCTGTTGGAATTGATCGCAGCAGATCCATCTTTCAATCTTACTTTAGAGGAATTACAGGCTACTATGGAGCCTTCGAAATACGTTGGACGTGCACCAATCCAGGTGGACAAATTCCTTGCAAATGTTGTGAATCCAATTTTGGAGGCAAACAAAGAAGATCTTGGCATGACAGCCGAGATTAATGTATAAAACCGGAGTTTCACTTATGAACTGCCGCCTGCAGGTGGTGGCACGGATTTTTAGATTGAATTTTATAATTTAGGTTATGAACAAAATATTGCAGTCTGATATGTTTATGAAAACATGAATGTGAAATGGACGAATATTGTGTTTCGTTGCGTTAAACATTGCGATGAACCTCTCTGATCATTTGTGTTCAGCAGAGGCTTCCACAAATGGAGAGTTTCATCTCCATAACGCAAAACGAAAACAATATTCGTCCATTTTACATTCATTATCTCATAAGTTATGAAACTGCAATATTTTGAATATACACTCCATAGAAATTCAATCTAAAAATCCGTTAATCCATGTTATGAGCGGCAGTAAACAAACCTTAAACTCCGGGAGGAGTGCCCTTATCATCGATAAATCACAAGACATTGAAAATGACTGCATTTAGCCGTTTCCTCCTTTATGGGCACTCCTCCCATAACCGGAGTTCCATAACGTAAATTGCAGGTTCTGTGGTGCGGTTCATAGCGTAAATTGGGCATGTATAATCGTCCTCTCACAAGTCATCCATAACGTAAATGAAAGAAAAACGGTATAAACAAATATTATTTTCTTTATGAGCTATGGAGATAGGATTCTAACAATCTTGGGAAGCACTGCTTCTCAAGATTGTTGCTCAGAAGCCTATCGGAATGTCCAGCGAACAGAAACATAATATTTCGTTTATACCGTTTTTCTTTTTCATTAACATATAAAATTCTGACTTGTGAAAGGACGCTTATATCTGCCCTTCACAACCTATAAAAGCACCACAGAATCTGCGACACTACGTCCGTTAAACTCTGGATGAGTGCCTATGAGATAACGGCAAAATGCAGTCGTTCACGATGACTTGGCGGTCACAAGATATATTCCATCTGCCGTTCCTTTGTCTTCATACCCATTTTTTCGTAGAAGTGTTCTGCCGAAGTGTTTCCTGCCCAGACGTTCAGTGTTACCTCATAGCAGCCTTGCTCTTTTGCCTGCTGCTTCACATATTCAAACAGGCTTTCGCCGATGTGCTGCCCCCGTGCCTGCTGATCAACGCACAAATCGTCGATGAATAGCGACTTAAAGGGAATCATGTTCGTGGAAAATGGCTGCTCCTTCATCTGACAGAAGGCGTAGCCCATACACACATCATCCTCGTTCACGGCAACGTAGATGGGTTTATCCTCCTGATTCAAAAGCTCTGCAAGTTCGCAGACAGTGTATTTGGTGGTGCCGGGAATAAAAATATCCGGACGGATCTTAGCGTGGATCTGCAATACCTGCTCCAACAGTGCAAGAAGTCTGGGAATATCTTTTTCCTCTGCTTTACGGATTTTCATTTCAACTTCACTCCTTTACAATTCTGATTCGCAAAATTCATTGATATTGTAATTCTATCATAGTCATACTTTTTATTCTATTAAAATACATTGAAAGAAGTTTTGTTTTGTAAGAACCTTCTTACAATATTTATGTGCACCACAATGCGGACATTCTGTATTCTAATTAGAATGAAGTGGAATTGCAGATGCGATTATGTTAGAATCTTAGTGTTAATGAATTTAGCAATATGATATAATGCGCGTAAGCAATGAGCAGTGCCAATCGAGAATATACAGACCGGACATGCTTGCATGGTGAGGTCTGTATATATCGAGAGTGATAGGGCGAATGCCCGTCAGCCAGAAAAATCTTTGATTTTTCTGGCATACACTGCGGACTAAGCTTCATGATATAATGTTCATGCATTCAAACAAAGTAGGAGAGAGGTAAATACACCATGAATTTGAAAAAAGTTCATCACATTGCCATTATTGGGAGCAACTATGAGCAATCAAAGCACTTTTATGTGGATCTGTTAGGATTTTCTATTATTCGGGAAAATTACAGACCAGAACGTGATGATTACAAAATTGATCTTCAACTCGATGGGATAGAATTAGAACTTTTTATCATTAAAAATTGTCCAAAGCGCCCCAGTTATCCAGAGGCTTACGGTCTCCGGCATCTTGCCTTTGCTGTAGACTCGGTCGATAATACCGTAAGAGAATTGAATAAAAAGGGCATTATAACTGAGCCGATCAGACTCGATACTTACACAGGTAAAAGAATGACATTCTTTTATGACCCTGACAATCTTCCCTTGGAAATCCACGAATAAAGCAGTACTTTTCTTTTTCACAGAGCTGTTTGTATATGGTTTCTGCGTCTATGTTATAATACTTCTGTTATGTGAATTTTTAATCTGATTCGCAAAGGAGAAACGTATGGACGTATCATATAACAAATTTTTCAAGATGCTGATTAACCGTAAAATGAAGAAAAAAGACATTTGCGAGCAGGCTGGTATAGCTACCAGTACCATGGCAAAAATGGCGAAGGACGAGAATAAACAATAATTTATACCATGAAAAGTATGACGGGAGCAATGAAGCAGAGGTGTTCCGTCATGAGGTGATCATGGACTTGGTTTTTTGATAAAAAACAATCAGAGCCTTGCATCCGGATCTGTCGAAAATCCACTTGCGGATTAGCCTGCATGTGGGTAAAATGTAACTATTCGGAGAAGGCTCACACACATTGTGCAGACCGTAAAAATCAACAGTAAGATACAAAAGAAGCAGGGATCAATATGGAAAAAGATATCAACACGGAAGTTTCAAATACACAGTTACCGGCAACGGAAGAAAAAGCGAATCTCAAAGAGAGTCTGCGCATTCAGAAATCCCAGTGGATCAAGGAACAGATCAAAAGGCAGCGGGAAGCGGAAGATGCTGTTTTAGAGCAGATGATCGAAGAACAGAGAGTCATCGATGGTTTAAACAGCGACATCAATGAGAATCTGGACCGCACAAGAGAGAGCCGGAAGTTTAATCAGGAGTTTCAGGAGAAAATCAATACTCAGATTTACGAGATGAACGGCATTACAGAGGATAAATTGAAAGGTATGCGCGAATACAAAAACGCATACTATCAGGGATGTGCATTTTCCCTGTTTCTGCTGTCTGTTGTTATGATTGGAATCTGTGGTGTGCTTCATGGTTTTGAGTCACAGATTTGTCTGTTTATGATCGCATGCACCGGCGTAGAGGGGGCACTGCTTGCACAGGACAAATGGAGAAATAAACTGGTGAATATATTATGTAAACTGCTTTATCTGATGGTTTTTCCGGTAATGATGGTTATTTTTGTCTGCTACGAACTGAAATATCCAGAATATGACCTTTTCCTGCCATATTTTGCAATGGGAATCGTGGTTGTCCTGATCATTGGAACGGCGGCATTTTTCTTTTATGATCCGTATAAGCAGGATAAAAAGCGTGTGAAAAATGCAAAAGATTATATTTCGGAAGTGGAAAAGATTGCAAAAAAACAGGTAAAGAAAAATAAGAAGCTCCGCGCAAAAGAGGAGAAAAAGAATCAGAAGATCCAGCTGCGCGCACTGGAAAGAGAAGAGGCTGCAAGGGAAAAAGAAGAAAAGCTGCAAAGTAAAAAGGCAGAAAAGGAAGCCAGAAAGCAGGAGCGCAGGGAAAAAAGACAGTCGTGGCTTGACGGTGTAAAAGAAAAATGGCATGCCTGGGTGGAAAAAATAAAAGAAAAGTGGCATGCGTTTCTTGCAAAGTTTAAAAAGGAAGAATAGAAATGAGATATCAGATACGGCATGCAATTGTAAAGTATGCGGCAGACACCATATTAGAAGATGTAAATTTTGAGATACATGATCATGAAAAAATAGCAATCATCGGAAGAAATGGCTGTGGAAAAACAACGCTTTTAAAGCTGATCTCCGGTGAAGTGGAGATGGCAAATCCGGACAGTGACGAGGAATGCGGCATTGTCATGGCAGGAAAACAGCGGATCGGCTATCTGAGACAGATCAGTTTTGAGGACAGCAGTATCAAGGTAGAAGAGGAAATCTTAAAAGTGTTTGCGCCTGTTTTTTCCTGCGAAAAACGAATGCAGGAACTGACAGAGCAAATGAAAACGGATACTTCTGAGCATTTATTAAAGGAATATGCCGCATTGCAGGCGAAGATGGAGGCACTGCGGGGATACACCTACAGACAGGATATGGAGACAATGTTCCAACGGTTTGGGTTTGCGTTAAAAGACCTGCAAAGACCGATTGGAACTTTTTCAGGTGGCCAGCAGACAAAAGTGGCGTTCGTAAAACTGCTTTTGAGCCAGCCGGATATCATGCTTTTGGATGAGCCGACCAACCATCTGGACATGCCGACGATCGAGTGGCTGGAAGGTTATCTGAAAAATTATCCGAAAGCGGTTGTGATCGTGTCGCATGACCGGATGTTTTTAGACCGCGTGATTGACGTGACTTACGAGATCGAATATCACAGAATCAGGCGTTATCCGGGCAATTATACAGCATTTTTGAGGCAGAAAGAGGAAGCATTAGCAAAGCAGGAAAAAGATTACGAGGCACAGCAGGCGGAGATCAAGCGTCTCACAGACTGGATCGAAAAGTGGAAGAATACACCGACAAAGGTTGCGGCGACACGTTCCAAACGAAAAGTGATCGAGCATATGATTTTGATCGAAAAGCCGCGCAAGTTCGATACAAAAGCGTTTCAGGGACAGTTTCTGCCGCAGACGGCCAGCTATCATGATGTGTTGTCCGTCCGGGGCTTACAGATCGGTTATGATTCCGTTTTGAGCAAAGTATCTTTTGAGCTGCACCGCATGGAGCGGATCGCGGTGATCGGTGAAAACGGAAAAGGAAAGTCGACACTTTTAAAAACGTTAGTTGGGGAGCTACCGAAGCTCGGCGGTCAGTTTTCATTCGGGACAGGCGTGGAGTGGGGATATTTTGACCAGCAGGCGGCGGTTGCCGAGAGTCAGAATCCGAAAATGACGATCATGGAAGATTTCTGGGAAGAATATCCGACCTTAAAAGAAGTAGAAGTGCGCAGTGCGCTGGGAAGTTTTCTTTTTTCTGGGGATGATGTATACAAAGAATTGGGACAGTTATCCGGTGGAGAGAAGGTGCGTCTTGCTTTATGTAAAATGTTTAAGCGCAGACCGAATCTTCTGATTCTGGACGAGCCGACAAACCATATGGATATCGTTGGAAAAGAAGCATTGGAGCAGATGTTAAAAAGTTATACGGGAACAGTTTTATTTGTCTCGCATGACCGATATTTTATTAAGGAGATCGCAACGGGAATCCTTGATTTTCAGGCAGATAAAGTACAGTATTATCCGTGCACTTATGAGGAATATCTGGAGCAGAAGCAGAAAGAAGCACAGGGACTGATTGGTGGAAACAAAACAAATGCCGCAGGAAACAGTGGAAAATCCAGAAACGTAGCTGGCGAAGCAGCAGATAACAGAAATATATCACAAGTCGGAAGTCAGAGTAATCCGCCAACGTTATCCGATGTGTTTGATAAAAAGACGTATTATAATCCGGGCAAGATTATTTCCAGATTAAAGCAGCAGCTTGTCAAGTATGAAAAAATGCTCGGTGAGAGTGAGGAACGGCTCGCAGAGCTGCAAATGCAGCAGATGGACACGGCACTCGCCACGGACTATGAGAAATTGACAGAATTGGAGCAGGCGATTGCGGCGGAGCAGAGCAATCAGGAGAGCATTTTAGACCGTCTGGTGGAGACGGAGACAGAACTGGATGAGATGCAGGAGAAAACAGTCTAAACAGGATCAGACTTTGCAATACAAGAAAAAACAGTAGATTTGGAAGGCAGAAAATCGAGGAAGCAGATATGACAAAAAAACAGTTAGCACTTGAGATTATCAGACGTTTGAAAGAAGCATATCCGGACGCAGGATGTACGCTGGATTATGATGAGGCATGGAAACTTTTAGTGAGTGTCCGTCTGGCTGCGCAGTGTACGGATGCGAGAGTCAATGTGATCGTGGAAAAGTTATATGAGAAGTTCCCGGATGTCGATGCGTTAGCGGCTGCCGACGCCTCCGAGATCGAGGAGATCGTGCGTCCATGCGGACTTGGAAAAAGCAAGGCAAAAGATATCAGTGCATGCATGAAAGTTTTGAAAGAGCAGTACGGTGGAAAAGTGCCGGATGATTTTGATGCACTGTTGAAACTTCCGGGTGTCGGACGCAAAAGTGCGAATCTGATCATGGGGGATGTGTTCGGAAAACCGGCGATCGTCACAGACACACACTGTATCCGTCTGGTGAACCGCATGGGACTGGTAAAAGATATCAAGGAACCGAAGAAAGTAGAGATGGAATTGTGGAAGATCATCCCGCCGGAAGAAGGAAATGATTTCTGCCACAGATTAGTGGAACATGGCAGGGATGTCTGTACCGCACGGACAACCCCGCATTGCGACCGCTGTGTGTTAAATGATATCTGCGCGACAGGGAAAAAGCTTATGAAAGCAGAGCAGAAAACGAAGTGATCTATATTGGTGTTGCAGTGGCAGCAGTAAAAAATTTTAAAGAGAAGTTATAAAAATGGCAGTACAAAATGATTTTTCGAAGGGAAGTATTTTATCCCATATGGCACGGATTGCGCTTCCGATGACGCTGGCACAGTTTGTCAATATTTTATATAACATTATTGACCGGGTATTTATAGGACGTATCCCGGATCATGCGACGGAGGCTTTGACCGGACTTGGAGTGGCATTCCCAATCTGCACGCTGGCAATTGCTTTTGCCAATCTGGTCGGAATGGGCGGTGCCCCTCTTTTTTCTATAGAAAGAGGAAAAGGAAATGAAGAGGAAGCAAAGTATATTTTAGGGAATTCCTTCAGTTTGTTAGTGGTCATCGGAGTAGTGTTTAGTGTGGTGATGTTTCTGGTAAAAAGGCCGATGCTATACCTGCTTGGTGCAAGTAAAAATATTTACGGATATGCGGATTCCTATCTTACAATCTATTTATGCGGAACACTTTTTGTGATGTTAAGCCTTGGTATGAATGCGTTTATCAATGCGCAAGGCTTTGCAAATATCGGAATGATGACGGTATCAATTGGTGCAGTCTGCAACTTGGTTTTGGATCCCATTTTTATTTTTAAAATGAAAATGGGTGTACAGGGCGCAGCGCTGGCAACGGTGATTTCGCAGTTTGCAGCAGCCTGCTGGACACTCCGGTTTCTTGCCGGGAAAAAGGCGACGATCCGGTTAGATAAAAATTATTTGAAATTAAAAACAGACCGCGTCAAAAAGATTCTTGTACTCGGTTTATCCGGTTTTACTATGTCGGTGACGAACAGCCTCGTGCAGATGGTATGCAATATCAATCTGGCGATGTACGGTGGAGATATGTATATCGCAGCGATGACTATCATCAATTCTGTGCGTGAAGTGATCCATATGCCGGTTTCCGGTGTTGGAAATGGAGCACAGCCGGTCATGAGCTTTAATTACGGTGCGAAAGAATATGTGAGAGTAAAGCAGACAATCCGCTATACGGCGGTTATTCTTCTGGTTTATACATTATTTGCGTGGGGAATGACAATGTTATTTCCGAACCAGTTTGTGATGATCTTTAATAAAGATGCAGAGTTGCTGCCACTTACGGTAAAATCCATGCATATCTATTTCTTCGGATTTTTCTTCATGGCATTTCAATTCACCGGGCAGACAACGTTTCAGGCACTTGGAAAATCAAAGCAGGCAATCTTCTTTTCCATGTTAAGGAAGGTGATCATTGTTGTACCGCTTACGTTTTTACTTCCAGTGATCCCGGAAATCGGCGTCACAGGAGTATTTCTTGCAGAACCGATTTCAAACCTGATAGGGGGACTGGCCTGCTTTATTACCATGTATGTTACGGTTTATCGGAAACTGGAGGTTTGACAATTTACGCTGTGAATCGCACCACAGAATCTGCAATTTACGTTATGGGATGAGTACCTACAGGGTAACATCAAAACTCAATCTGCATCCTCGAAATAAATCAATTACAAATTCTTTAAATGATTTTTTACAGAGCCAAATAGGATTGCAGGTATGATTAAATTTAACAAATCGTTAAGGAAAGAATCGAAGGTGGTGCAAACGAAAAAGCAGTATTGAGAC
>OODT01000467.1_pt1 | contig 44624 bp, 44 predicted proteins | sample 1671841 | NCBI WGS metagenome assembly OODT01 (sample SAMN06348198, study PRJEB24527) | human gut metagenome | biome: human gut; feature: ankylosing spondylitis patient; material: feces | host: Homo sapiens | place: China | collected 2015-10 | reverse complement strand
TATCCGCTGCCGTACCCAAACAATGCTGACTGCGAGGACTGCCGCCGATGGAAATATTATAAGAAGGGGAGCGGTAGCCGGAGTTGATATGGACAGGCTTGCCAAAATGAGCCCGCACCTGTTCAAGAATGTAGATAAGGTCTGTATCGATTAGAACCGTATCGCTATGGTCAGAGCAAGCGAACTCATAGACGGAGAAATGAGCTGACACCTTTTTGTTCCAATCTTTCTTCATTGAGTATGTATTTACTGCCATGCGGCGCACCTCAATTCTTCTTCAACTCATTCTCGATTTTCTCGTTCTGAATATCCAACTCCTTGACGGCAGCCTCGATCATCATGTCGATAGTCGGAGTGATCGTAACACCCATCTTCTCAAGAGCAGCGACAACATACTTCTTCTTGTCAGCTTTCTTGATAACACCAGTTGCACCGACCTTCTCAGCAGCACGAACAGTCATCTGGACAAGCTTATAGACGCCAATTTTCTTGAGATATGGGATACCATAGACCATAAAAGCAGTGCCAGCACCTGCGACGGCCAACTGTGCAATAGTAGCAACAACCTGATTGAAAAAGTCCATCATAATATACCTCCTGATAAAAAAAAAAATAAAAGACCCCGAACACATCGTTCGAGGTCATGAATTACGTAATCTTATTCTTTTGGTTTTAAAAAACCATTAGTGCGTAGCATTTCGTCATATACGCGTCCCACGTTCTTGATGGCGAAGGGCATCTTGTTGTTCTTGTAGTTGGAATGGGTCTTACAATAATCTTCATACTTCCCAATGACATCAAGGATGTCATCAAAGTCTTCTTCGGTGTGGCCGAGCCCGCGAACGAGCTCATTATTGAAGCGCAGCACCTGACTACGATAACCATCAGCCTTGTCTTCTTCGCCCTTTTCGATGTGATTATCTAGCTTTTTACGAGTCTCTTCTTGCTCGGAGCGGATATCTTTGAGCTCAGATTTGGTTTCTTTGATCTCGTTCATCACACCGGCATTCAGGGCGTTCCCAATGTGAGTGGCTACCTAAGACCATGGATTGATCTCGATTTTAGAGACTTGTATCACTGACATAACAACGGCGATCAATCCGCTGCTCCCGGCCATCACTGAGCCGAGATGATTTAGGATAAAATTCAATAATTCGTCCATATGATTTTAATCACCTCGATTCTTTTTACGTTGACAAATTTAACACATCATGATATAGTATGTTACAGCATAATTTACTTTCGTCGAGCAAATTATGTGTTACCTACTCTAATATGTATGTGGGGAAGAGGTCCTTGGCCGAAAAGCCGAGGACTTCTTTCTTTTTATGTGGCGCTATACCACAATCGCGGAGTGTTGGTTGAGTCGCCGATATAAGCTTTTTGTACCACCACATTGCCGCCGCCTTCTGGAAGTCCGAAATATAATTTTTTGGCTTCTGCAGGAACGATTACGCTTAGAATGTCGCTTAAAACAATATTATATATTCTTGCAAAATCACCATTAATGTTAAATGAACCATCTTTAGAATAGGTCATGGAAATTGTTTGTCCTTTAGAAATCGTTCCACTCTAAGAATTAGAACCCGTCCCGCTAACAGAGCTGATTACAGTTGTTCCGCCTACTACGATAGTAAATTTATCACAGTTTGTCTCAGAGCCCCATCCATAGTTAAATCTAATGGAAGATGTTTGATTTGCGGTTAATGTAATTGTTGCGGCCGTCGAAGCTATGTTTTTGTTGTTGTTTTCGAGGGTTCCGCCACTCTATACAAAAGTATATGACCCATTAGACGATGTAAAATACTTAGAGACATTTGATTCAGTGATGGTAGCAGAGGTAATAGCGACTCCGACATAGATACTCATCACGCCACCTCCTTATGTACTGTACTGGATATATACCGTCCCTTCAGGCAGAGTTGTCGGAGCGGTAGTACCCCACTGAAATGCCAGCAAGGCAGGACCATTCAATGTGCCATCTTCGGAGATAGTAAGGTTTGTACCAATTTTTATCCCACCAAGAGTATTTGCTGTGGCAGGGTTTAAAGAAAATTTCGCATCAGCTTCTGACTTGGTGTAACGATCCTTCAGGGCGTCACCAGTCGTCTTGGCTTCTGCAGGAACATTCTCTTGAGTTAGTGTCTTATCAGGTGGCGAGGCTACAGAGAGTGCTTTATCTGCATTTTCCTTTGCACTAGCGGCGCTTGACGCAGCATTCGTTTCGCTGATTTTGGCGGCATTTTCACTTGCTTTGGCATTAACTTCTGAGCTGGCCGCTGCGGTTGCACTTTTAGAAGCGTTTTTTTCAGAGCTTCGTGCGTTATGTTCGCTAGTCTTGGCTTTTTGTTCTGAGGCCGCAGCTGCTTCTTTACTCGCAACAACAGTTTGCTCGCAACTAATGGCGGCATTTGCCTTTTCAGTAGCAATAGCTTCACTGGATGCGGCTTCTTTGGCTTTCTGAGTTGCGGTGTTGGCCGCATTGATGGCGTCTAAAGTTACAATATCTACGCTCTCAACACGCTCCTGAACCTCTTTGGCGTATTTTAAGAGTCCAGTGAATTTATCGGTCAAAGATTGTACCTCTCCAGATTCAATCTGCACAGCCTTCTCTATAGTGTCCAGCCCGTCTTTAACTGGCAATACAGCGACTTCTGTGTTAAAGTTATAACTAAAAATAATCCTGTCATCGTCCTGTTTTGTGGAGTAAAATCTTACCGAAAATTTAAGATCCCCAGGACAGGATGTTGCATCGTTTTGAACTTCCCATCCAAAAATGATCTTGCCAGGCACGGTTGTGATATCCAACTTTGTGACAGGATAAAATCCGCCGTGCTTGTTTGCCCTAGATTCATACTGGACAATGCACGTCTTTTTGCTGAGATCAGTCTGATCATAGTACCGGTCAATCTCAAAGTAAACGGTTTCTGCATTGTGGTCGTTTAAGACACCAAGAAAGGTAAAGCTATCGGGAATAGAAATCGTGCGCTCGTTTGCGTCAATGATAAAACGAGGCTCGTCAGAAGGGAGCATCACAAGTTCTTTTAGGTTGTCTTGATTCTGGATGTCTTGTAGGCGCTGCATATATTCATGAGAAGAAGTGATCATGAATTATCGACCTCCTTTAGCATCTGAACATTGACTTCTGACATCTGCACTACGCCCTGATAAAGAGCAAGTGTCTTATTATAGATATCCCCGCATTCCGATTGAATTCTTCAAGCATGGCGATTTGGGCCTTGAAATTATAGATGTCATTTTTGATATTCAGTGCGAAGCAGCCGGTTGACAGTCCAATAGTTTCTGTGGCAGGGTCAATGCCCATAATGCTAACAGAACAGGGGCCATCACAAATCTTGACAAGAGTAGCCATGTTGCACTCGTAGTTGTAATAGTTGGTACTTGTGCTGTTGACCTGCTTGAGCCCCACGATATCCAGATGATTTTTCTGGTCTTTCAGAATCAGATAGAGCCGCAGTTTAACATATTTTTTATCAAGGAAGAAAGTGATTTCGTCAAGGCTATAACTCTGCGACTCTGAAAACTTAGTAGCCTTGAAACCTTCATTTGAATAGATAAGGTTCATAAACACCTCCAATAAAATAAGCGCCCATCACTGTGCAGGATGAGCGCATAACACATCATAATAAATAGTGGAGTTAACCACTATCAAAATAATCCATTGTCAACCTCCTCGTCATCGTACCAGATGCCCGGGTTGGCGATCAGGTCGCCGGTTCGTTACCCCACTCTCTACGCAGGGCCTCCAGTTTAGTCTGCATAGAGCTGTTTCCTGCCGCCGCACCCTCAAACAAGGTAAGTATGAGGGTTTTGGCTGTGTCCGTAAATCCCGGACCAGCGTCACCTTTATCGCCTTTGAAATCGCCATTGGCGATGCCATCTTTCAATTCTTGCAATTTATCGGCAGCCGCCTTTGCAGCATCAATAGCCTTTGCAGTATTTGTAGCGGCAATATCAGCATATTGAGAAGATATGTTAGCACTAGTTTCGGCTGATTTTACAGCAGAATTAAATTTTACCGTCAGAGTTTCAACCTCATCGGCCTTATAAGTAGGAGAGGAATTACTAGTATTGAGCGTATCAAGAACAGGCAAAGACGCCTCTAGTGTGTTAAAGTTGTATTTAAAGGTCGAAATATTTCCGATATTTTCAATACTATAGAATCGAACAGAAAAAGATACCGTAGCTGCCTCAGCTGTCACAGTATTTCGGATTGTCCAGCCAAAAATTATTTTTCCGGGAATAGTTGTAATATCAATCTGAGTGACAGGGAAGAATCCTTCGCCAAGTTCAACTCCGGTAGATCCCACCATTTTGTACTGGACGATACAAGTCTCTTCGCTTAAATCATGGCCGTCGAAATAACGGTCAATCTCGAAGAAAATGGTTTCTGCATTATGATCGCCTTTAACACCAAGAAAATTAAATGCCGTAGGAACCGTAATGACACGAGTATCAGCGTTGATAACAAAACGAGGCTCTTTCTTGGTATTGATTGATAGCACAGAAACGCCGCCCATATTTTGAATATTAGCAAGGCGTCTCATGTAATCTTCTTGACTAGTGATCATCTTACTCCTCCTTTCTCGCCTTTAAAGCGGCGGACTTCTGTAGCTCAAAAAGCTCATTGGCGGCGTCATGCCCAAGAATATCCACGACCTCATTGTAAGGCATATAGATGGGGCGGGGCTCGACATCTCCAAGTTCAATATACCTTTTATTGGCATAATAGTAGGACGCTAAAACGCGACCCTTGTGTGCGTAACAAATATTGGTACTGCGATGATTCGGAGTGCCGAAACATTCATAGTTATAACCGGAACAACCGCCACAGCCCATTGCCACGGGGCATTCAAAACACTCTTTGGTTGATTGACTTTCGCGTGTGATAGCGTCCAGCATGGTCTTTGTATCCTGCTGATGCTTTGTTTTGTACAGTCCATCGAAACAATTACCGAGGCACATCGGCGCAGCCTTCTCTTTGCCGACCGAAATGGGAGCATACCGAATACACGGATAAGCTTTACCGTCAGGGGCAAAAGAAAGCATTGAACCAGTGCCACCACAGTAATTGCTATTATCGCTCGGAGCCATAGGATGCCCAGTATCGTCGTTCAACATTGTAATATAAACGTCGCTTTTATTCTCGATAAGCCAATCGGACAAGTCTTTTAACGCGAAATAGATTCCCGCAGCGTCATCTCTTGTATAAACTGGCTCATATGCAAAATTACAATGAATGATTTTACAGCCCTCGTTAATCATCATCTTTACGCTGGGATAAATGTACTTAACAGAATCAGGCACAAATGTCATTTTCGAATTATCCCAGCCATACTTTTTCGCATCCTGAAATGCGGCGTATGCCTTGGAAAACGAACCGACACCATTTATGTCAACGCGAAAAGCGTCATGCAATTCTTGGATTCCATCAATGGAGACAGTGACGCCCATGACGTCATGATACTTTTTGATAAGATGCTGGGCCTCGGGTGTAAACCATGCTTGTCCATTCGTGGTAAAACTAATACGGGACAGAACTGCCAGCGGATTTTTTCGCAACCAGCACTGTTCATAAAAATAGTCACAGATCTGCTCGATCAGGTTGGCTTCCAGTAGTGGTTCACCACCGATAAAATCCAGAACGAGAGCTTTGGTTCCCTGTGTAATGAAATCTCCTTCGTTGCGCTCATACAAATCGAGTAGACAATCAACGATTTTCTTTCCTGTGTCGAGTGTCATTGCGGAGCAACTTTTGCAGTGCTCGTAACAATAAGAGCATCTCAAATTGCAACTTCCTGTCACCTGAAATGTTATATTGCGGGCGGTTTGCTCGTTGTATCCGTTAGTAGAAGAGAATAGTTTACGAATGCGTTCGGCATAGTCGTCTGTAGGGGTAAAACTGCTTACCATTCACACACCACCTCCTGCTTATAAAAATCGAATTCGTAATAAGAAGGAATAAATCCAAGCAAACTTTCAAACAATGTATTTTTTGTATATGTAAATTCGATATTTGCTTTTTGATAAAGCGAACGGTAATATTCAATCATCTCGCGGTAGTCGCTAGAATTTTCTTCAAAATATTTTCTTGAGATGACCGAGAGCAGAGACTCATAGCTCTTGTTTATATAAAACAGTCGTTCTATCAGCATGGAATCTTTCTCGTTTAATTTAACAGTCTTCTTCATATAGCCCCTTTCCTATGCGATAATTATCAAACTTCTTTTCAAGCTCGGGAAATTCATTTTCAAGGTCTCGCACCTTACTCATAAATTCAATAAAATAATGTACTCGAAAATTTTCTTCAAGTTCAAGTGAAGCCAAAACCGTGTTTGCTACGATATACATGGCCCACTTTTGCTCGTCACTTTCAAGTGGCACATTAAGAATTTTTTCTAGCTTGCTATCAGAGATTATACTAGTATTGGCAATATATTTTTGTGCATTAGGATATACACGGACAGCGATAACATAAGAGTACAAAATCTTCTCAGAGGTAGTCAGAGAATAATCGCAGCTTTTTGATATAAGGTCAATAACAGACTTTACATAATTCAGCCACCGAGAAAAGGAATTTTCCTCTAAGCTCGGATTCTGAAGACAAGACAAATATCCAATCCAAAATTGAAAGGTGAATTTTTGAGGGTTTGATTCGTAGGGGGCAGAGAACCCGCCTTCTGGAATCGACATCATTTGAAGAAAATCAAAAAGCACGAGATTCTTTCTATATTCGGAATCCGTGGAGGGGCATTTTATAAAAACAGTTTTATCTCTCTCCATTTTCCCTCCTTAATTGGATTTGACTCCACAACTTCCTTTGCACCATCCTTCGCAACCGCCAGAGCAACCAAAGCAACTGCCTTGACACATTCCGTAACAGCTTCCAGAGCATCCCTCACAGCTTCCGCTACACCCATCACAATCGCCTCTGCAACCACCGTCACAGTCTCCACTGCAAGTCCCAGAACAACTTCCACTACAACCAGAACATCCAGAATAACAAGCGGAAGAACACAATCCTGTGCAACTAGAACGGCAACCACTGGAAGATCCGGTTAAACTCTTAGACGATAAATCATTGATTTTAACAAGACAATCTTTCAGTGTTTGCGCATAAATTAAAGATTCTTTATCAGGAGTTGGGGTGTTCCCATCAATAGCATTCAACGGAGTTGCTATTTTCTGAATATGCTCGTATGTGATAAATTTCCCATTCGCTGGAGTTTCAGAAAACTGCTATGTACTCCCGTTGTATGCAGAAAGAGATCCGGTACTATTGGAATTAGAACGACGAGTAATCTCAGTATTGATGAGCTTTTTTAACGAAGTAAAATCTTCTGGACTAATCAGTCCACCCTGTTCAGACATAAAATCACCCCTTTACTCGCACACGAATGCGACGCTCACAGAATAAATCATCGCCCTCGACTGCATAACCAACAACAATATCCGGCGAAACGATTTCTCCATCTTCAACAGCACGACCAATCCCGGGGACCTTAGAAGGGACAATCAAATCGCCGGTTTTGACTTTTCCGATTACCCGCACCCGCACACGGCCAGCGAGAGATACCGGAATATACTTATCGATATTGTAGTCATCCAAGGAAGAACCGTTGTTTGGTAAATCTCCACCAATGAGCATTGCGTATTCATCCGTGTGAACACCAACCACTCGTTTAGAAGTGTCGTCCGCCCGAATGTATCGCTCTGTCTGGCTATTTGTATCAAGAGCAATAATATCGCCCGGCTGAGTCGCACCACCACGCGGGAACAGCTCCGCATAGTCATTATAAACAGCGCCATATGCTTTGCTAAAAACAGCCACACCAGAATTATTGACGTAATAATCATTAGAGCCGAAAAACAACGTACCACTCATAATTCCGCCAGAGAGGGGGAGGGCTCCAAGGCTGATGCAGGCTTTGATTGCTGTGTCACCACCCGTACCGCCATGTTCAATCGGAATAATACCAGACTGAATATCGGCAGCGTCATGTTTATGACTCTCGGTAGTTGTTCTTAGCTCTTCGACAGAAGCACGAATATCTGCATGAGAATGCTTATCTGTATTGTGAGTTTGAATTGTTTCATCAATATAATTTCTGGCGTCAGCAATATCATCAGTATAATCTGTGAAATCAGTTGGCAAAGTCCCTTTTAGTGTTTTTAAGTTTTCTACAATCTGCAGACTTTCATCGCGCTTCTGACTGGCAATATCACTGCTCGCTTTAGCCGCAACCTCTGATTCTTTAGCTTTATCCGCACTGTTCTTGGCAGCATCTGTAAATCTTTTAATATACGACTCTATCGTACTTGTGAACATTCGCTCTACAGCCATAATAGAATGCTTCAAGCGATTGATAGTATCGGCATTGATCAATGCATTTCGAAGACGAGGATTTGAATTCAGTACAGCTTGTGCGTTAGTGTAATTGCCATTTTCCATCGCAGCACGATACTGATTTGCCGCGCCAATCAAACTAGAAGAAATATCTTCAGAGTTCGTCCAATTATCACAGCTTGCTGGAAAGTTTGTGTATTCAAGGTCGGCATATTTCCCGTCTTCGTTTAAAATCCAATCACTCAAAATTTTCCCTCCAATCAATATTTGTTTTTGACAATATAAGGATAATAGGGCCAATAACGGCTCATAGTAACCGTCATAGTACCATCACCCAGCGAAATATCTATTTTCTTAATTAAAAAATCGACGGGCTGATTTCCGGTATTGATATATTTGGGGGTATACGAAATTTTCTGATTAACATCTAACCATGGAATCAGTACACATTCTACAGTTACGTTATCAGTCAAACGGCTAAGAGTCCAGTGTTTGTACTCAGCACAGTTCATGGCGGATTCATTAGTCGTATAATTTTCATAGTCTTCTCCGCTCAGAATTTCATTGCGCCGCCCAAGCTTTTCAATAGTAAACCGAGAACTATTTATCCAATTAACATCCGATGCGTTTGACAGGCAAACATATCGAATGTACTTGCAATTTTCAGCCTCTTTATCTTTTTCTTTCTCTTCATCAGTGGGTTCCTTATCAACAAGCTTGACCATAACATGGATTTGTTGTTCCCCTTGATAATAAAAGTGCTTAGTATTAGAATCATATTTAACGACAATCATAGTGTCTTTAGGAATGGTTGTCCCATCAATCAAGACATCGTTTCCTTGATCGTCAACATTACGAGCATACAAATCGTATGTTCCGTAGCTCAATGATTTAGTAGTCGTTGTAAGATTCCCGTTTGAATCAGCAGACTGCACAGTTAAACGGAGCGAGACAAGGATTTTTACGTTCTTCTTAAAGCCAGTTGTGGGAGTGGTAAAAGCGACCGTCAGTTCAGAAGGGGAGTCCTCCATGGATGTAAAGGTAGCGTTTGCAGTAACGGTAGTCGTATCGCCACTAACAGAAAAAGTTGTTTTGTCTTTCGCAGAAAAAGCATCGTATTCAACTGACGCTCCCCACAGCTCGACACAATTACGAATCTGGGAATAATCGTATGTACAGTCTTCTGAAATGACGAGATCTTCAAAATCGGTAGCGCTCATAATTGTCAAGGCATCATATCCGGTAGGGATCTCAGAGCAGATAAATGTAGTCCCGTCAAAATACATCTCAAATGGATAATGCAAATCACGCAGTTCAGTAAGTATCTGCCAGATAGTCGCGTCAGTGTCATATTCAAGGTCATACGGGACACTCCGGTTCCAATATCCAACGACGCAATCCTCCATACCACTCAAGCGAAATGTTTTTGCGATTGCGTTACCAATGTCTGAACCAACAGGTATTTTTGTTTTCTGACCTGTTAAAGTACCACCAAGCGTTCCATCGAGCTTTGCGACTAGGTCTACGCATGAAATACTAAGGATATGTTCAGTGCTGCTGTATTTGAAACCGTTCTGATTGAAAGCGTATACTCCTTGAGAATACCAATACAATTTACTGCTAACTGACTCCATGCCGATATAAAGTCTTACATATTTGTTGGCCTATTCATCTCCAAACATAGAAGAAATGTCTTTATTTCCCTCCAAATATATAGAAGCAGAAAAGGTCCGTCGAATATCTGCGTCTGAATCGATAGAAATAGAACCGTCAACAGTTAAACCTTCAAGTGAATTTAGAAGATTCATATCAGTGTCGAGTAATTCTATCTTACAATAGAGATGTTTAACACGTGTTTTAAGCAATGCAAGCTCTGCTTGTGAAGGAGCATAGTTTTTCATGGCACACCTCCATCTATCGTTATGATGTCGTAACAACTACAGAACATGTGGCAATCAGATTGTCCATAGTCGCAGTAATTGTTGTAGACCCAGGAGAAACTCCTTCAACCACGCCTTTATCAGTGACAGTCGCAATTTTCGTATCCGCGCTCTTCCATATGACAACATTCTGAGAAGCACCTGATGGATAAGTTGTATACTCTAACTTGTGATTGTTGCCAACGCTGAGCGTAAATTTGCTCTCAGTTAGACTAAAGCTTTGAGCAATAATGCGAACTCGGGTTGCAGATGCGATAATTGTGACATTGCCATAAACAGAAGGAATATTGATTTCGTGACTTACTTTACCGGTGGATTCATCAATACGCTTAATATAAGTCGTGTTTGTGACGTTTAAGCCGCCCATAAAAACGACAACGCCACTGATTTCGTAATCTTCAACAGAAGAAAGAGTGGCGGTATATGGTTTGCCTTCGGAGATGGTAGTATCCGTGTTGTCTGAATCGACATAGTAGAAATTGTTCGTGATATTGTAGGTTTCTTCTCCGGTTCTACGTATCCTCACGTTCACAAAACCATTATTCAGCATATCGTTGTCATCGTTAACGCTTCCAACCTCCGTAAAGTCAAAGCTTAAAGTAACCTTGTCAGGATGTTCAGAATTCGAAGATTTGACGTTGCCATCAATAGCAACCATCCAGATGCGGCCATCTTCAATTTTCAAAATTTTAGCACCGCCATTCGTGAGCCAATCAACCATATCTTCACGATACCAATGACTATGCGCCACATCGAAAGTATCATTTTTTAGATACCGAATAGCTGTACCAGAAAAAGAGCCTGAAGTATAGTTTGATTTGCCTCCGAAAAATACGAATGGATATTTACGATTTAAGGTTGTCACAACAGATGATTGACGATTTCGATCGGTTTCAGTGATTGAAGGGTCGAGCAAAATATGATAACTTACAGTTCCATCTGTGATGATAGCTCCATAAAATTTACTTTGAACAGTTGTCTTAATATATGGAAGCTCTGTTCCGTCACTAAGAACGGGGACTAAAGCGTACTCGTACTCCGTTTCTCGCCCACGTGCAAAATAATCGTTGTAAACAAAATTGATATTTCCATGTCCGGCAAGCTGCTCATAAAGCAAGACCCACGGTTTTTGATCTGCCCCGATTTCGCGGCGCTTCAACTTGATTTCGTGCAGATCCGAGCCATATTCAAAGTTGGAGCCACCAAGAGTTTTTTGATTAAAATCAGCAAAAAGCAGAGTATCTTCCGTCCATTTCATACCTGAATCATAAAAGGTGGAGAACTCGTCAGGAGCCCCTGAAAGATAGACACCGTCGTAAATACCGTTTTGAATCACAAATCCTGCCAGAGAAGGGTTCCCAGCACAAGGGGAGGCGTCAGAGCCAGTTCCGAACAAATCATATCCCAGAAAGTTCATTCTTCCACCTCCCTAATCGTAATATCATAAGCATTATCTTTATGCTGCAGGCAAATCAGTACGTCCATACTAGTTCGCTTTATGTAGTTGCTGTCAATAAAATAAACGTCGGAATATGCAAAACCGCCATCCTCACGAATGATTTTTAGCATAGCATAAAAATATTCGGACTGGTTGGCGGGAAGATAGCTTTCGTAGGGAAGTTTAGAAAAAGCTCGAATATTAGTGGAAATAACGCCTCTATATATCATTCCATCCTGATCGAACGAGAATTCTACGATATTTTTTCGAACGACAGGACGAACCTTGAATGCCATCGCATAGTCTTTGACATTATAGAACTCCATTTGGTACGGAATATCGAACGTGACTTTTTCACCATGAGTCAAATCCACAGCATAACCACCAGATGATGTTACATAAGAAATCTGGTCTTTTGTTATTCCAGAAATATCAGCAAGATGGCTTGAAATAGCAACATATCCGTCACTTAATTTATTCTTACACTGTAAAAAGGTGCCTCCTTCTGCACTCGCATAATATTTTGTTTCGAACTGAATAAAGCCAGTATCCAAAGAATAACCATTACGAGTTGTGCCGGTTCCGCGAATATAAAACACAGTTCGATTATCCAAACCGTTCACTGTAAAAGACGCTCCTACAGCTCCATAGAATACTGCAGATTCTTTAATCAGATTCTTACTTTCATCGTATAAATGATACTGGTAGGTACTTAATGTTTCGCCCTGTACAGTTACATATTGATACGCTAACAGAAACAAAATTGAGGAAGTAGGGATAATATTTTCCGTATCAGAAGAAAGCCCGTCGAAGCTCAATATTGGTTTTTCTTTGCACCAAAGAGGAATAGGGTCACTGAAATCACCATATTCGTCTTCACCAGAAAGTCTAACCTTGACGCGGATGGTATAGTTACGAGACTGATTGTCGAGCCAATCTGACGAAGTGATTCTATAACTATAACCAAGATTAGCAGTGAAACCGGTCACAGCGTTTGTAACACTTCCGAGCAACTTGTTGGTCATGCTGTCATACACTTCATAGCAATACGTGGTCGTTGCCTTTTCCAGCGCGGCAGTCTTCTCTGCTACATTGTCTTTATCATTCCAAATCTTTCCCTGAACATCATGCATGGCCCAGCCGACAAATGTGCTTGTTTTACCATAAGTTTTCTTTAGTTCGGCCTCGCTCCAACCAGCGATAGCACTGACATCACAGGCAGACAAAGGAGCACCATCAAAAGTGCCTCCTTCAACCGCAGCAATCATTTTTTTGACAGTGATGGCACTTCCACCAACCGTCTCTGAAATTCCTTCCGCATCAACGGACAAAATATTTGCGGCCACAAGGCCATTGGTCATAGCAGTTGCTTTCGTTTTGACATCAGATAGATATTTTGAAATTTCAGATTGAGTGAGCGGGATAAGTTCGCTATTGTCAGTCTGGAACAGAGGAGTGTACGCCACCTGTAGACTGCCCATTTTATCATCAGACCCGAGAACAGTAGAATAGTCGCCCTTAGAGATAATAGTCTCAGTTGAATTCATCTCGTTCACGAAGGTCTGGTACTTCGCAATATTTTCAGATGTCCATACAATTCGAGCTCGATTAAGATTGTCAATATTCCCATAGGTCTCGACACCACGGCTTTTAATAGCAGCGATGGTAGTCTTCTGCTTCTCAATGGCCTGATCGTATGCTTTTTGAGCATTATTATGTAATGTACCGTCATAGGTGGTTGCCACCTTAAAATATGCGGTAGTCCCTTCGTTTGCATCAAAAACAGAAATAGGGGACAATATAGGTTTCGCCAAGGTAGAATCACCTCCTAAAATTAAAAAGCCGCACTTGCAGGGTTATCCGTCATTGGCGGAACTACCTGCATTTTGCGCGGCTTAGAGTTTATGAAGAATCAGCGTATTGTAGTTGCTTTGAGCAGCAGTCACCGCGACCCGCTCTCCGATATTGAAGAACTGACTGGATTTAATCGTGTATTCCTGTCCAGCAGAAGTCACGATGTATTTCCCGTTGCTGGTTCCTGTTACAACACCAAAGAAGGTCTTGTCAAACGAAGCATCCTCAACAACACGTCTGGCAGTATCGCAAATCATCTTCGCGAGTTCACTGACAGCTTTTCTTGAATCAGTCACTTAACACACCTCCTTATCGTTTACTACATTCCTGATAAATTGCATTAGGCAGACCCTGAACGATTTCACGAGCCAGACCATCAACGTCGCCAATCGGCTTCTGAACATAGATGTCGCCAATGCTGATAGACGGAGCCTGGCTGCGATTCTGAACATTTGTGGTAAGACCACCGTTTTTTGCGAGCTGCTTCTGGAACCATGCATCAGGATTGCCGCCCAAATCAAAGAGCTTAGATGTGATATCAGCAGGAACAACACCGTCACCAGTCTCAAGATAGGTATAGCGCCCAGCTTCAGGCTGGCGGACGATAAGTTCCTGGCCTTTCTCATCAACATTATAAGTACCAGACTTGTTAATGCTGCGAGAGCCGGTAGCTTTCTTGCCTGTGATTTTATCGACTTTATCTTTGACCCAATTCTTTGCCGAATTAGTCTTCTCAGAGACGGCCTCTTTGATATTGTTGTAAGTCTCTTTCACTTTATCAACAACTTTTTCAGCAGTCTCTTTCGGGTGAGTGACTGCGTTCTTTACATTAGACGCAACCTCCTTACCCTTGCTATAGGCATCCTTTGCAACAGAAGCAATCTCCTGAGCTGCCTCTTTCGGATGAGTGACCGCCCAAGTGACTTTTTTGCCTGTCTTGACTGCACTTTCAACTGCCGAAGCAATCAGTTCTGTCGGATGAGTGAGCAGGTGCAATGCCTTTTGAACCATGTTCGGGTCATTGGATTCATTGTATTTTGTCAGCTTGTCCACAGCGGAACCGAGAGAGTGCTTGTTTATCCATGCACCAAGCTTGCTGTTGGAAAACTTCTCGAAGAGCCCTTGGATAGTTTTCTTGACCTTGCTAAAGCTAAACGATGCAGAAGGTCCAACATTGGCATCCATTGAATTGCCATAGTAGCCACCACCGCCAGACAAACCAGGAGCCGGAGTGGTATTCATGGTGTTTTCAACTTTTGGTAGCCAGTTTGACAGATTGTCGCTAATATTTGACGTATCTGCGTTGTAATCAGCAAAAATGGTCTCAAACAGCTTATTGATTGCAGTAGAAGCGTCCGTAGACATGTCGGGAGACAGGGAATAGAGGTTGTCCCATCCATTCTTATACACGCTGCCCATGCGCTGGAACATCTCAGCACAAATAGTCTTGATTTGGTCGTCAGTTAGATTCTTATTGCCAAGGGCAGAATCCATCGAATTAGAAATCATGCTATTCATGCGGTCAAAGATGGTGCTACCGATGGTGTCAATCTGCTCTTCAGACAGTCCGGCATTTTTGCCGAGCCGCTTCCACACTGTATCAAACTTATCACGCAGACGCTTCATCTGGTTGTTCGCCAGACTCTTCGTAATAGATATCAGGTCACCCTTGGTTTTGGCATTCTTCAGGTCGTCAATAGGCAGAGAACCGACCGAGTTGCCAGATTCTTTCATAGCCTCAGAGAGCCATTTCTTTGGATCTTTACCGATTTCCATCAGGTTCTCTGTAGTGTCAGCCGGAATAACGCCATCGCCCTTTTCGAGATAAGTCATTCGACCCTTTGCGGGATTACGAACAATAATCTCTTCGCCCTCTTCGTCAACATTGTACGGAGCTGCTTGGTCGATATGCTTGTCACCCTTAGCACGGCCCCAGTTCCAAGGCCAGATTTTCCAAGAGCCGATGCCTTTCTTCTTGGAGCCGCTGTCGCTTGAACTCTTACCCCAGTTCCACGGCATAAGTTTGCTGATAAAGCTACCAACACCCTTTACCGTCTTGCTGATAGTAGAGCCGATGCCCTTTACTACATTAGTGATACCTGCGCCGATTCTCTTAATGCCAGTGGTGAGACTTCCTCCACCAATCGCGCCGACAGCGAGTGTACCACCGAGCAGAATCGTACCGATGACAGGAATATGACTGACCGCAGCCGCGATAGTTCCGGCAACACCCGTGCCGCCTGCAGTGCCAATAACAGTGCTGACAGTCGTACCAATTCCTTTGAAAATACCAGCAATGCCAGAGAATAGCTTGGTTCCACCCAATGTAGTACCAATGTTACCGAAAATTGAGCCAAGCCCGCCAACCGCTTTTTGGGCAATAGATGCGACTCCACTGAACCCTTTTTGGAAGATAGACTTCAATCCGCCATTGCCGGAGAAAATCCCCTGCGCAGATTTAGCTATAGACGGTTTTGCGGCATCCAGTCCAGTAGTGATTCCATCACCGACGCCAGACTTTATGACTGGAGCAATATCAGCTGTAAGTTTACTACTAGCACTGCCATCGCCGATTCCAAGAATACTCTTTCCTGCATCCGAGAGGCGACCCAAGAATCCCTTGCCGGAGCTCTTATTGCCGAAGGAGCTAAACATGTTCTTGATTCGGTTGAACAGGCCGGTAATGCCACCACTCTGAGTAGTCCCAGTACTTAAACCACTTAGAACGTCGTTCAGCTTAACCAGAGTATTAACCAAATTGGTCAGATTGGTGACGACATTGTTGACATTAGTTGCGCCCTGGATCGCCTTCATGTTGGCGATAACATTATCTTTGTAACCATCAAGACCAGCGGTCATCTGGTCAAATGTCATGCCCTGGATCTTCGCGGCATATTCCTGTTTCTTCTGATAGTCTTCGTAGCTAGAACCAATCAGGTTGATTAGTTCAGTGTACTTATCCTTCAGCTTATTCAGTTTATCAATCTCGTCATTCAAGGAGTTCTCACGCTGTTTAGAGTTGAGATTATCGCGGGCTTCCTTAATAGCAGACTCATCAGCCTGCCATTCATAACCATTGGAGGTGTAGACACGGACGGTTTTCTGAGTCTCGGCTTTTTCAAGCTCGGCTTGCAATTTTGCTAATTCGATAGCTTTCTCTTGCTCGTCGTTTGCGTCCTGAAGAGCTTCGATTCGTTTATCAATCTCTTCAGTCATGGCATCGCCATAAATCTTGAGGTCGTTGGAATTTTTGTCGTTGAACTTATTGAAAACATCAAGCAGGGAAGAGAAGAGGTCTTTGAGGTTAGAGAAGATTGTCTGAAGCTCTTTTGCCTCAGCGTCCATACCCTTCATGTGGTTAGTTACATCCCAAGTTCCATCAGCTACTTTCTGAAGAATCTCAGCGTAACGTTTACCGATTTCTGTTCCCTCGTAATCAGCAGCAAGTTTTTGTAACTGCTCAACGTAAAGAGCACGAAAAGCCTCTTTATTAAAAACAAGCTTATCTCCCTGAAGATCTAGACAAGCGGTGTACTTTACATCAAGACCCATCAGCTTCTGAATACTGTCTTGACTTAAATCACCATAAGCATTGTACTCATTTACAATATCGGATAGATCATTAAACGCACTCTGAAAATTATCCATCCGATTGTTGATGTTTTCCAGAGTGGAACCTATACCATTGATATATTCTTCGATACTGATAACATTATTTTTAATCTTATCTTCAGCATCTCTAAAGCCTTGAGCGAGGTATTTACCGGCCACTCCACCAGTCTCTTCACAAGCGGTGGCCATACCATCAAGCTTTTCGAGGAACATCTGCTTAAAGGCATCGCTGTTATAATCGATTTCACCATTCTCTGGATTTAGTGCTCCAGCAAATCGCTCGTCTATAAATAGGTCTGTGTTATCGTACAAGTCCCGAATTGCCTGATACTTTTTGTCCACATCATCTGCATCAAGGGCACCAAACGGATTGTCAATCTTGTTTTTGCTCACCTCGGACAACCCAGAAAATGCGGATTTTATAGCGTCCGTCTTTTCCTTGGCTTCATCCATCGCGGTGCCGTAGCCCTTGATTGCGTCAGTCAACTGTTCAAAAGAGATGGTTGTTGTATCTACATTCTGATCAAGATAATTCAGAATTTTATTCATCTCATCAGCTGATTTTCCGCCATCTTTTGCGGCACTCGCTTCCTTGAGTTGTTCTTTCACAAACTTACGGAACTGCTCTACATTGATTTGGAGCTTATCGCCTTGCTTTGTTAGGCAAGCCGTGAACTTATCATCCAGACCAATCAAAGACTTTGCTGTGTCAGCACACAGATAACCATACTGGTTATACTCCTTCATTGCCTTATTTAAGGTATCGAAGGCAGAAGCCACATCAGTTACAGATTTGGCAGTATTCTTATTCCGGTTCTTGGTTTCCTTATCAAAACCATTCATGTGCTGACGGAACTTATCCGAATTGCCCATGATTTGGTCAACAGTTGCGTCCAAAATATCTAAACCAGAAGCAAGGCCAGCATAGACTTCCTTAGTCTTTTCTGGGTCAACAGACCATGCTGCATCTCCATTTGTCAAGAACTCTTGTGCTGCAGCGGCTGTCATAGATGCTTTTGCAAACTCGCCAAGGGCAGGACAGACCCGTTCAGTCAAAGCTGTTGCTTGGTCTTCTGTTGCCTTGGTTGCATCCTCGACAGCATCCTTCTTTTCGCCCTGAGCAATCTTTACAAGCTCCGCATTTGCTTTCTCAACAAGAGCCATGGCCGCAGACTGATACTGAGCGGCAATCATATCCTGATACTTCTCGGTATTCACCTGAAGCTGGCCATCAACGAGTTCGAGACAACTCAGATACTCGAAGTCTTCATTAAGAAGGGTTTGGAGTGTGTCCGCACTCAAATAGCCATATTTATTGTACTCCTCAATAGCGGTGGTGGCATTTTTATATGCTGATTGAACTTCGTCGATTTTAGAGGAAACGTCCTCCATCTTCTGAGACGCTTGAGCAACTGCATCAGCAGTTTGTGGAACAATTAACCCGACCTCACTTAAAATATTAACAAAAGACTGGATTTGATCTGTGTTAAAACCCTTTGAAGTCATGAATTCTTTGATTTTGTCAATGGCGGCCAACTGAGTGTCATTTAACCCATCAATGCCATTACCATTCAACAAATCAACAAGTTTGCTTGCATCGAAATCTTGAATAGAATTTGCAAGAGTTCCAATTGCGCCCTTTACAGCACGAGCATTTGTTGTAGTGAGAATTAAGATTGTTTCAAGTTCTTTTTGCTTGGAAATATTATTATCTATTGCTGTAGAAGAATCTCGATAAGATTCGACTTGATCCTTTAGTCCAGCGCGGTCATTTTTAAAGGCATCATACAGACCGGAAGAAGCACGCTCAGCGTCACTATATTTCTTCGTAATAATATCAAGAGCCTGCCCAAGTTCATCATAGTGCTTTGCTACAGATTCAGGATCGTTCTGGTCGTAGTTATCAAAATTTAAAGTACCGGCATCTGCATTATAACTCCAACCAAATTTATTCGCCAACTCTTGAGCCATTTCGGAGTCATAAGAATCGACAGAATGAACATCATTTGCCTGCTTCTTTGCAGTCTTAGCAAGAGCTTTGCCTTGATTGTCTTTATTCTGAATTAAATCAGACTCCTCATCCCGTAATTGTTCCAATCGAATTTGACGGATGAGTTTTAACTGGTCTTCGTATTTTCCATTCTGAAGATCTATTTGATCAATTTGGTCTTGGGCGATACCATTTTGTTCTTTTAAAAGCTCAAGGATTTGCTCTTGAATATCTTTGGCTTGGTCGCTATCTTCTGAACTCCATCCAGATTTATCACCAAGTTCTTCGTAAGAATTTTCAAGTTCTTTCAATGAAGAAGCCAACTGGTCAGCTGCTTGGACTGCTTCTTGCGACTGCTTAATTGCATTCTCTACACGCTGAGTGTAGTTTTGCCATGCAGATACTGCTTTCGTTACAAGTAACGTGACGAATCCAGCAAATGCCACGTTAAGGGCAACCGTCGCTGCTTTAAGCAGAATCATAGCGCCTTCTGTTGCAATAACGCCACCTTTACATTCAACAAGATATCTGATAAACTTAATGATAGAGCCACCAGCGATGTCATTTTCCTTTGCATAGTCATTAACCGCATCAGATAAAGAGAAAAACTTGTTTAGTATGCTGTCAATTTTAGGTGCTACAGTACCGTTCTCACTAGAAAAGAAAGTAAATATCGATTTCGAGGAGAGATGAAATCATGGAGAAACATGTAAAGTATTGCCCGTATTGCAAGAAGTACCAGCCAAGTACATTTTATGATTGCGCATTTTGTCTAAGAAAGCTTTGGCTTCTGAAAGATTGGGAAGAAACCGAGGATGAAGAAAAGGAAGATTGGCTAAAATATCCTATGCCCGCAAAGGACATTTCTGGGATAGATTCAGATCTTGTTAAAAAGAATCAAAATGAAGCGACCGCCTATGACACTAAAATCAAAGCAGAAATTCAAGAAAAATTAGATGAAGAAAGAAGAAAAGCCGAAGAGGAAGCGGCAAAACCAGTTTACACCCCGAGATGCCCTACATGCGGCTCGCCAGACCTAGAAAAGATCGGAACCGCTTCTAAAGTCTTAGATGTAGCATTCTGGGGCTTTGCCAGCGGGAAGGTAAAGAAGACATTCCATTGTAACAATTGCGGATACGAATGGTGATAAAAGAAAAGCCCTGCCACACAAAGTAGCAGGGTAGTGGGTCGTATTTAGATTTAGCGAAAAACGTATTTTGCCATTGCGGAATTTCTATCGCAATACAAAAACTCAAAACTTTTAACGCGACTCATTGGGATACAGAGGACAGAACCGGTATTTGCATTCCTTGCGGCATCATCCATATCCTTACCAGACTTTGATTTTGCAGAGCAATGATATGTTAATGTAATATACTCATCATCTGCTGTTTCTAGTTTTCCTAAAATATGAGACCCATCATCCATGTTTAGCATCATCAAATTACCATGAGAATCGATATGCCTAGTCCAAATATTGTCACTCGGCTCAACTCCAAGAATGTTGACCATTATTTTTCGAGCCCAAACAGAGTTCTTGACTTTGTAAAATGCGGCAGCGGCAAGCAGCCCTAAAAGAACGTATGCCAGTACGATAGGAAAATCAACTACAACAAAAGGAAGGATTCTATCTAAGTAATCAACCGTATACTTTAATACAAAACCAACTGCGATACTTAAAATAAGATATCCCTGATATTCAATTTTCTTTAAAGACAGCTTCATATAAAACCAGACACAGATTGCGCCTGGAACAAATACATTAAACAGCGTATCAATGCTGTTGATTAGTTTTACTATTTCCGTCATCAGCGCCTCCATCTTTGCTTTTCAATCTATTATCACTATAATCTCTGAAATAAGCATTCAGCTGATTCTCTGTAGTTTCGTCCTTGCCGCCATGATACGTGTAGTCCGTAATAGAACGACCGCCAAAATTAGAAATTTCCATATTCGGCACATGCTTTTTATTGTTTTCCATGAATCAACACTCCTTTTTATAAGAGTGTATCACAGACTGTCGTAAAAAGCAACGCAAATTAAAACACCCGGCCTCCCAGCAGTAGGGAAGTCGGGCTTGTTTTATAATGATACCTTATTTCAGCAGTTCTGCAATATCTTCAGCAGTCATACCGTTAGCCAGTGCATTGGCAACAATATCTTCTGCCTTTTTGCGATTCAGCTCTGCCGCAATCTTTTCATCGGCGTCAGCCTTTTTCTTTTCGAGCTTTGCGATCTCTTTATTGAGTTTCTTCAGCTCTGCTTCTTTTGCTTTTCTTTCAGTATTCAGCGCGGCAATGTTCGTGCCAAGTACTGCAATTTCTTCAGCAAGAGATTTTGTGGCAGTATTCTTCTCAGCGATCTGTGCTGCGTAATCAACACCATCAAGAACCTTTGCTTTATTCTTGCTTCCTTTGGGTCTAGCCATAATAAAATACCTCCGTATATTTTGGATACGCGATTGTACTTTTATTATAGCCAGAAAATCTCAGGAAAGCAACCTCTTTTTATGTATTATAAATTACATTATAGTGATATTGACAGGATATGACAGACGGGTGTATAATAATGGGGCAACCAAGAGTTCACGTTGAACTTGCCAATCATAGACGTAAAGAATAGGCGGTCACCCTCCCAGTAGCCGGAAGGCGAAAAGGAGCGTGTATTTCTCTAACTGCCTTCCGGCAATCTTGTCGGAAGGAGGATGTGTAATGGATTTTGGATTCATTTACAACTCACTGATACAAACTGTTGGCGTTATCGCCGCAGTCATCGGTGCTGTTTACACTGTCCGTTGCTATAACGATAGTCATGGCAATAAGTAAAAGAGCCGCCTATAGCCACTAGGCAGCTCTTCATGATTGGGATTAAGATTGTCCAAGTCTTGATTCCATGTTTGATTATCTACCGAGGGTTCCGTCTATTGAACTCTTGGTTGCTTTTATTATACACATTTTGAAGTACACTGTCAACGAACAATAGTGTACTTTTTCAATTTTGTTCAAAATTGTTCAAAGTTCATTGAATTTTTAGTTCTCTTATTTATTTCACGCCAGAGAACAGCGTGTCTCCTCATTCCACCTACTTCTTTAAGTCGTCTGAATACGTCTGAGGTGGACTTCTGAACTTTCGTCCAGAACTGACTATCCTTCCAGTGGTTGCTCACTGACCCTTTTTAGTCGATGAACCTTCCGCTCTCCTACATTATATAATAGGGGAGTGGATCGGCTGCTGACCGCCCATTGTAAATACTACTTAGCACTCAATTGTTACCATATTTTAACAATACGATAAAACCGAGCTTTTATCTCAGCATATAGCATCCATATCCTTGTTTCTATCTTTCGATTCCTACCTTATATAAATATAATAATAGGCGATATGGCTCTTAGGGTTTCCCAGCACTCTAGGGGCTATTTTATTTTTACATGGTGCCGCATCCTATGTTATCAAACGCAACAAACATAAGAGGGCATATTAACTTTACCCGCACCATTTTTGAGCTTTCCGCTCATCTGCATTACGGACAACACACCAGAAATGGCGGCTGTTAAAGTGGGTAATGCGCCAGCTGCTTTAACTGCACCATCAGCAAGGTCTACTGCTCCGGTGGCGAAATCGACAAAGAACTTGATTAAAGAACTATCAAGTAAGTCTTTACTGAACTGTTGGAATGCAGCATCTAACTGATTCAACTTACCAGTAATACTGGTTAAATATACTTCATTTTCTTTTGCGGCAGAACCAGCACTGTTGGCAGCGTCTTTCATTGATTTTTCCGCAATCTGGAACTGGGACAATACGGCAGAAACACTGTTCGCATTGCGCTTGCCGCCAAGAAGCTCCGTAACGTTCGCACGATCAACATCAGTCAGCTTGCCCCAGACCTTAGAAATCTCCATCAAGATGTCATATGTACTCTTAAATTGAGTTCCGGCAGCGTCTGCCATAATGTCAACGCCAGTAAGCTTCTTTAATTCGCTACGAAGTTCGGAAACAGAATTCGCACACCCGTCTGTAGATTCTCCCATCGCGGTCAAATCCGTCTTGGCAGCTCTTAAATACATACTGACAGTTTTTAATGTTTGGCCGGTGGACTCCGCGTTTTGGGTAACAGAGTTCATAGCCACACCAAGAGCAACTGCCTGGTCAAGATCATTTCCGGCTTCATGGAGGGCTGCGCCACTACGAGTCAATATTTCAAGGATATCCTCGGCGCTTGCAGGCTCATTATTTGCGACCTCATTAACAAGATCAGCTACCTTCTGAGCGTCTTCTGCCGCAAGGTCAAAACCTTTCAAAACGGAAATCATATAAGACGAAGCATCTGTAACACTTTCAATGCCATCGCCAACATTTTTCAATAGAGTGCTTACACGGGCAAGCTCCTCTGCGTCCGGCATATTATATCCAAGACGAGACCAGTCTGCTGTTGCACTAACATAATCAGAAATTGATGCGCCCAAATCACGAGCGGTTTTTGCAGCACGATCAGAGAACTGCGAGTACGCATTTTCACTTTCTTTTGTTACTTTGCGTAGCTCTACCATAGCGTCGTCTATCTCTACGACATTATCATAAACCTCTCGCAGACCTTGCTTGACCATTGCAACGCCAGCCATAGCGATGGCGGTCTGGAAATGCTCCTTAAACAAACGAGACAGTTTTTGACCAAGAGTTTCTGTAGTGGCCCCACATCTGCTGGCCTCAACCTCAAGGTTTGATAGTCTTGCACTAAGATCAGTAACATCGCCTTCACAGCCAGCAGCAGAAGCTTTTATTCCGTTTAAACTATCAATTAGCCAAGAATATTTACTTTTATTTGCAATAGAGTCTTCTAACTTCGTTGCACGTTCATAAACACTCTTAAACTTCGTCATATCAACATTGGCTTGATTTATATCTCTAAAATCAAATCCAAGTTCTTTTAAATGTTGACTTGTAGAATCAATAGTTGTATCAAGAGTCTTGCATTTTTTATCAAAGTCTTGAATTGCTTTCCCTGGTGTAGTGTTCTCAATAGAAGCAAGCTGATCTCGCAACTCTTTTAACTTTCCAGAAGTTTTTCCAGTTCCATCTTCTCCATATAAATATTTTTTGATATTATCATTTTTATAGTTGGAGTTATTCTTAGAATAGTTTTCAAGAGACTGAATCTTTTTTTGATATTTTTCATACTCGGATTCTTGAGATGTGAGAGTCTTTTTTAAATCATCTGCAATTTCTTGATTTTGTTTTTTTAGTTCTTTTGCAGCCGAATCAGCACCTTTTGCAGTATTCCTGTCAGCATTGAATTTTCCGGTTTTTTCGATATCCTAAAGCTTTAACTTCTGAGATTCCGTAATTACATCTTTTGTTTTTGTATTGAGTTTATCCATCTCATCGTTGATTGCGCTCAATCTAGTCTGTACCGCTTTCAACTCAGATGATTTATTTCCATTAGCAATTAACGATGCTTCATCCGCTTTTAACTTTGCTTGACGATTTGCAAGACTGAAAAGGCGAGAAATATCACTTTTTGAAGTATCTTGCGTTTTTGCAGAACCAGACTTTCCGGTATCAACCTTAACTGTCTGCTTTGCCGCAGATTGCATAGCTTTTTTAAGCTGTGCAGTTACTTTACTCTGGTCAATCTTAACATCAAGTGTAACCTTTGGAGTTTTTAACTTTCCGCTCTTGACTACCTTATCAAGTGCATCATTTATATTACGAATAGTGTCGTTTTGATTTACTCCAAAAGCAATTTTTACTGGTTTTTCTTTATAATGCTCCTTAACAGAATTAAATTGCTGGTCTAATTCTTTTTTATTTGTGTCAATAACAACCTTGACCTTAATGGCTGTTACGGCAGAAGACTCTGTGCCAGTATTTTCTTTCTCATCCATACTGTTGGTCACCTCTCTTTTCCATTTTCAACAATTCCTTTCAAAATAAAAAAGAGAAGCGGCCAGCTTCTTCAAGCCAGCCTCCTCTCATTCAAATTTTCCAAATAAATTATGGGATTACAATTCATGTAATGCGGTTTTTACGATCATAGCCGCTTCAACTTGGACTTTTGAAATAAATGGACGTGCAGGACGCTTTGTTTTATTTTCCTTCGGTCGCCCCATTCGATTCCACTCTGCAATATCCATCCACAAGCCATGCTCAATCCAACTAGCAAACATTGTTCCTTCTAAGGCTGCATTATCTCCTTCTCGGAATGGTGTTTTACACCATGATGCCTGCGGTCTTGCAATATCCTTTACTGTCATAGTTACCACGTTATTATCTGTAGTAACACTACTTACAATATTTCTTCTACTTTCAATTCCGTCAGACCGCCCACTTTTCGAGTGTACATTTTCTACAATGCTTGTTTGCAGCCTCGTTTCAATTTCCGGTGCAATACCTTCAAGTATGTCTTGAACACTGCTAACCACACCGGCCAATAAATCATCAAAGTTCGTATACGAAGAAGCAAGACTTCCCATTCACTCCACCTCAAATCTCAAACCGATCCTTTGCGGACTGAATCTTTGTCGTATCCTTTTTGATGTAATACTTGTTGGTCACATCCGTACCAGCATGGTTAAGCAGGGAAGAGACATCTTCCAGACTCATACCCGCATTCTTCAGCAGGGTAGCACCACTATGCCGGAAGTCATGCGGGTGCAACGTAGGCTCATCAATCATCTCACCAATCTTCTTACACCAATCACCGGCAGTGCTTGAAGTAATCGGCATCCATGCACCATTGATTTTCGTACCAACAAACACATAGCCGCCATCTTCAATATCATGCTCAGTGCGGTATTCCTTCAGCTCTTTCAAAAGTTCAGAAACTTCCTTGCTGAACATCAGATCAACAATTTTTCCTTCCTTCTCCAGAACATCATGTACCATACGGCTCTCATAATCGATAGACTTCCAGAGCGTATTCCGCACAGCATTGACACGAGCCATCGTGGATAGCGAGAATAGTGCGTACAGACGCAGCGTCATCGCATTATCCTTCATGTGAACGGTGGTCGCAGATTCAACCAGAGCGTTCAGCTTTTCTCGCATCAGTTTAACCTCATCCGGCGTAAGGTATGTCTGCTTCACGACAGCCACGTCCTTGGTCGGTCGGTCAATGAACTCCATCGGATTCTCTTTGATGATTTTTTTCTTGCGAAGATACCGATACAGCGCAGAAATCGTACTCATGCGCCGCTTCATACGAGCAGAGTTATTTCCATGCTTCTTACAATAGAAAAGAAATTCTTCGATATCCTCTTCCTCAAGTTCCGTCACAGGAGCATTACCCTGATTGTCCAGAACATAAATCATCCACTGCTTGAAATCCGATTCATAATTGTAAACAGTAGACGGGCTGAGGTCACGGATGCCCATATCAGTCTCATATCTATCCCAGTATTTCAAAGATACTGGGTTTACGTTCTTGAACTTCTCAGCATCCCATAACTTCAGCGGTTTACTTCTTGTAGCCATATTAAAATTCCCTCCAACCCACCTCTAAAAGTGTTTATTCCTTTTTATCTTTTGCCAGCACAGCAGAGATTTCCTGCTTATTGTCCAGCAGGGCAGACATAACCTGAGAAGCCTGATTTACATCAAAGTCTCTAAGGCTCTTCTTTACCTCATCCAGATAATCCTTCAGGTGATCAATAAACTCGGCAAACGCATCGCGCTTGTTGCAAATTGCCAGAGCCAGATACTCATCGTGAGAACGCTGCGCACGCTCCTGCACTGCCTTCTCCAGAGAATCATACTGATCCCAGAACACCGCGGTATCGCAACCTGCAGCTTCAATCTTCAGATTAAAAGACTCATAAGCAATGCGCAGCCACTCAGTCTGCGGCTCATTGCGATAATTATAACCAACAAAATACTTCAAACAGGTCAGCCGAAATGCCACATCAAACAGCGCAGGCTGATAATCGTCCTGAACAGTACACATCTCAATGACCTCGTTCACGAAGTCGATTCGCTCCTGAAAATTTAAAACCTTCATTTTATCTCCCTTTCGTCTGTGCTTGCTTTAATATCTTTCGCTCTTTTCGAGCTTTTTTTAGGTCGTCGTAATCGACCCAGCCTCCATCAATTTTGGAGTACGTGATCCAGCGGTAGTCTACGTCAGGATAATGGAACCAGAACATCTTGCGCTTCATCAGTGCAACACTGTCAGCAAAACCCTTCGTATCAATTACCTGTTTACTGCCATCACTGTATGTAAGCTCATAGTCTGCCACATAATCGATTTTTCTTACAGCTACATCTTTGCCGTCCTTATCGACCCGGCGGAACGCTTCCTGTAATACAAAAGGAACCTGTTTACGGCACTCTACGATTTCACCATTTTCCAGCCCAGGTAATACAATATCCCGATAGAACATCATCTCGGCATGGCTATCATAAACCACACCATCATAGGTTCTATCTGCTGGATTTTTGCTCACATTAAACTTTGTTCTGTTCTTTTTCTCCATAAAACCACCACGAAAAACAAAGGGGCGGTTATGCCCGCCCCTTACGATTTGATGTTTTCTTAACTACCGGCTTCACGGGCGTTTCATCTTTTACATCACTAAATGATTTAACTTCAGCCTCTACAGGCACATCCATAATCTTATGGAATGTATCACGAACTGCTGGAATGAAAGTTTCCACCTCATCCAGCGTGATACGCTTATACTTTAAGAGGTTGTTCAGGCAAGCCTTAGCTTCCTCCTTGGGACGAACTCCAATCTGAAACTCGTATGTATTCACCCACACCTGAAAGTGAGGCTCAGTATCACAGATAACACGCCATGACTTAGATGGATCACAATGCGGGCAAGCATTGTACATCTTGCCACATACACGACACCATGATTCAGCCATAGCTATTACTCCTTCACGACCTCGATGCGAACCAGCTTCTTATCCTCAGAGCAATACTCCTGAGTTGCATTGATAGTCACAGGATGAGTAGTCTCATGGTTGAAGTCGATCTCAACAGCTGCGTCCTCCTTGGCAGAAGGGAAGATGATGTTGGTCAGGATCTTAGTTGCCTTATCACAGGGATTGTAGCACAGAGCCTCAATGACAAATACACCCTCCTCAGAGAACTTATTTGCGCTGTTGTCAATAGCCATACCAGACTCAGACTCGTAAGTCATCTTAACAGCAAACTTATCACCAGCCTTGCACTTGTCAGTAGGCAGAGTGACCTCAGTGCCAGTCACAGAGAAATTAGTAGCAGTCTCTGCACCCAGCTCGTAAGTTTCCAGGGTGACATTGCGGTTATCAACCTTATCAATGTACTTGAAGGGAACACCAGTAGTGATGTCCACAGGAGCATGAGGCAGAGTCAGCTTCTTGCCATCAGCTGTAGTCAAGAAGAACACGCGGGTAAACTTCTGCTTTGCAGTACCAGAAGCAATCTGCTTCTCAGTACCCATCTGGTCAGCCATAGTACCCAGATGCACCAGAGCATTAGACCACTCGGCGGATGCAGTCTTAGAACGGTCAAAGCCCATAATGTTGGTGCCCAGCTCGTCCTGAGCATAAACAGTCTCGCCGCCCAGAGTCAGTTTCAGATCCTTCAGATTGCTCATTGTCCAAATGCGCTTACCATCAAAGTTATACTTATGAGCTCGGAGAGGCCGATCAATAATCAGTTCATCAAAATTCATAATCATGTTTCCTTTCAATTTATTTGGATAAAATAAAAGAGCAGGGCGACTTACTTCGCCTTGCTCGTCCAATCCAGTTGTGATTTTGGAATCTTTCCAAATTCCACGGTGCCAGCATAAACGCCATGCATCGTATTGTCGTAATTCTTAATTTGCTGAACCTTTCTTACATGGTTCATAAAGACACTCACTGGATACTTCATGGCTTGAAAATAATCAGCCTTAAAGCCCTGCACACAAGCCATCGAAAGTACAAGTTCAGCTAAGTGCGATTCGTATGGCTTGTTTTTTTGAAGCTCCATTTTATCTTTTGCTTCTTCAATAAGTGCCTGTCTCGTTGCTTTGTTTGCAGCTCTTTCTGAATGCTTCTCAACGCCATTTGCTGCGCATAGATACTCAGACAGTAAATCATAAGCAAGTCGGTCAATCACAACACCAGTCTTTTTGTTCACAAGAACAATTTCTTCAGTCTTGTTGTCTTTTGCCATCACAAAATTTTTAGTATCTAAGTCTCCGAGAAGAATCGACATATCTTGGTCTTTATTTCCAATAAAAAGCTGACGGAACATATCGAAGTCCGATAAATCCTGCTAGTCCACACCAATAGAATCAAGTTGCACTTTATAATCACTCGAAGTAGAACAAAACAAATACACCAACGAGAAATATTTCTTTTCGCCAAAGCGGATAATTTCGCCAACAGTTGGCATCCGAACCATAATCTTGTCATTGATAGGGAAGTCTTCGCCCATCATCAAACTCGGCTCGTACATCTCTCGAAGTTCCATTAGTTGCACCCCACTAGGTCATCTAAGTCCTGAGTCTTGAATGTCATAATGCGAACTCGATGATGTAAATCCATGTTATCTTCGACGTTTGACGTGATTTTGAGCTGTTTAATACCAAAAATTGTACTACCGTGCAGTTGCTTCTCAACAATGCCACTCAGATAATCAACTCGTGTTGCACCACCATAACCAGAAGGCATCTTCATCAATGCCTGATTTACAATAACCCATACGGTTAGGGTGAAGTTCTCGTACCAATCATTGATGTTACTGCGGTCGGTCATGTTTACCTTGAAACAAATATAGCTATGTGCTGCTTCAATCGTGTCAGGGATATGAAAATAGGGGAAGATATAAGTATAAATTGCCTCATCTGGCTCTTCGATATCATCATTGCCCATCGCCTCAACAAGCCCTTCCGTATTGACCAACTTCAAAGCTAATTTGTTTTTATAGTCCGTAATCAACTCACTCGTTGTCACAGTAGATTCACCACCTTGCACTCGATGAATGTACTTACCGTACCATCAGCATTTGTCAGAGAAATTTTTACGGTCGCGCCATCCATAATACTATTATTCAAAATACGAATTTTAAAAGTACCATCGTCGGCAGCCTGCACCTCAACAAATTCATTGAATTCATTAAGACATTTTGTACTCCACACAGGAGTCTCCGCAACCTCTTCGCCAGTGATGCTTGTAAATACAGAAGTGAATTTCTTCCAAGAACCACCAACACGAACTTCCGGCTTGCCTGCGTACTTAATAGCAGCAGTCACCTGAGAGTCAGTATCAGGCTCATTGCTCTTATTCGGCTCAAAGTAATCACAAATCATTTTCTCGGCATTATCCGTCTTACTGTTGTACTGGTCCTGCCGGATATTCAACACAAGGAATCCCTGTGTCTTACCGTGCAGTTCATAGCGCTCTGTGCTCTGGTCAACAGAAGTCGTAACATATGTTTTCGGTTCTCCATTGATAATTTCCAACATAAAGCGCTTATCAAGGTCAATCAACGCAGTCTCATCATCAAAAGGCATCTGCACCTTATACTCACGCTGACTTAGTGAAGTCACCACAAGTTCCTTGTTGTTCGCGTAGTATGGCTTACTCAGCGTTGCCCAGCGAGAGACTATTTCACCAGTAATCGGGTTCTGCCACTGAATCTGGCGGTTACATAACTCCATCTTACCACGAAGAAAAATCTCATCGTTTGGTTCAATCTCAGTTACCAGCCATTTACAATTGTAGCAGTCAACAATGTCGCCAAGATTCAAAGAATCGCCAGGATAAGCCCAGATTTTTTTTTCCTTGGCAATACTATTACTACGGCTAACAACCAGCTTCTGAGGCAAACCATTCACAAGAGTATTATCCTCATAGTCAACACTATCCTTGAAGTGTGCAGCGAAGTCACGTTTCGCAAAAGCAATTTTGACATCCTTTTTATTAGACATCTTTGCGGCACCGCCAACAGCTCGCACCCTCGTATAAAAGTCCATCGGTACACCTCCTTACTCAGAGTAGGAAGCGTATGTATCATAGTCGATGGTCTTACGCTTGCGGGTCGAGCGGTCTTTTGCCATATAGTTGTCCAACATCGTCATATTCTCCTCGTGAATGTCTTTCACAAGAGCACGAATACTCGTGCGCTCGTTAGCAGGGGAGAATACCTGTAAACTCGTAGGAAGGTCTTGCGCACTAAACGCTTTCAATTTTCCAAATTCACGCTTAAAATGTTGCTCTAACATCAAATGCGCTAACATATCAATCTCATCGAATGTGAGATCTGAATTAAACTCTTCTAGTTCTGAATCGTAATCATCGAAACTAAAATCCTCTTCCGGCTCAATGTTTCTTGTAATCACAGAAAGTGATTCCATCAAATAACTTTTTGCACGGTCATGTACGAGATCTCGCACTTCATTCTCGGTCAGGTCAAAATACTGAAAGAAATTACTGTCAGTTTCGACCAACTCGTAAAATTTGTCGTATACATCCGAAAATGCGGTCATTTAATCCCTCCAATCTTACTCGGCGGGAACGACCTCCGCCTTTTCTGCCTCTGCCTTCTTACGGCCACGCTTAACAACAGCCTTTTCTGCAGAGCTGTCCTTTGGAACAGGCTGCGCACCTGCCATCATAGACTGCATCTGTGCCATCATAGCCTGCATCTGCTTCTGCATTTCAACCATCTGGTTCTTTGCGGCCTCAAGCTCTGCCTGAACATCAGCAGGGGCAGACTTGGCTGCAGGCACAACAGACAGCTCACTGTTACGCTTGCCAGCACGAAGCTCCTTATAACGCTCGTCAATCAGGCGCTTGACCTTAGTGGACAGGTCTTCACCGGCATTCGTCATGCGATAAAAACGACCACGAATACGCTCAAACTGAGCACCATCCTTAATATCAATCATTCGCTGAAGATTCTCGACAGTAGGATTCAGAATTGCGTCATCAATATCCTCGATAAACAGGACGTTATCGCCCTTAATGCCAAGCACATCAAACAGCTCACTCTGCTCTTCAGAACGGAATCGCAGAACACCGTTCTTGAAAGCGTTACAAACACTATTCATATACTGAATCTCCTCCGGCGGAATGGGAATCACACAAGGATCTTCCACACTACCGGGCTCGAAAGTATAGCCCTTACCGTTCAGTGACGAAATGGTAACCACATTATCATCGCAGTTCAGAACGTCAATAAACTTCTTTTCCATCACGGAACTCATAAATTATCTCCTTTTCTATAAAAGCGGGAGCCGCAAAGCTCCCGCCTAGATTTGCCTTTGGTAAAAATTACTGCAGAACAATCTTAGCAACACGCTCGATATGATCAATGCTGTAGCCGAAGGCAAAGTCCTTGACCATCAGATGAATCTTCTCGTTATTGTTGTCGTGATCCTCGTAAGTATGAGTCTCACCCTTCATGTCAAGTCTTCCGATCTTGCCCGCAATACCATAAATACGTTTCCAAAATTTTTAAGAAAAATGTTTATCTAAACATTATACCGGACGCTACTCCGTTCTTGTTGCATCTAGCAACCTCGTACTCTCATACGAGTGAAGACTATATCTTCACCCAGTAAAAACACTGGGGCACACCACTTCGGATGCCAAACACTTGCATCCTAACCGCTCCCACGCGGATAGTCGTTGAACCTTTTCCTTTTCGGAACTTGGCTGCTGATTGCCCATTATTTAATGTTTAGGTTTTAACCATGCATCATCTACAATTTTCTTTCTACTTTCGCGACCACCCATCTAGGCATATTTCATCCTTCTGTTTTGGTAATTGTAGTTTTAGGGTTTTCCAGCAATTCAATGTGTATTTGTTATCGTGACTTACATCACGACTGGACTATATTACGTAAATTTACATAAATTTAATCCGGGATCAGCAGGGAACCATCACCCAGCTTCTTAGCAGAGCTAATACCAGTGATAGCAACACCATCATAAGTCTTAACCAGACCATAACGGTTGAACTCGTCCTTAGCTGCATCAGACAGATACTCAGCGTAACCGGTCATACGACGCATCTTAGCACAATACTTCATCAGGCTGACAGTGAATGGATTACCACCATCGGCGTACTCATTCAGATACAGAGCCAGAGCGTCCATATCCTGCATAGTGGGCTCCTTACCCTGTGCATCGATCTTCTGCTCGCCACCAGTGATAGCGTCATCAACCATGCTGAAGATGTCATAGAACATCTGGTTCTTCAGAGCCTCAGCCATAAAGGTAGTCAGAGTTGCCACACTCTTCCAAGCATTGCGTCTTACATCCACAAAGCTAAGATCAGCCTCGATCTGCTTATTACGCCAGACGGGCTTAATGGTCTCGTAGTGCAGGTAAGACTTCGGCACGTTGCCGCCCTTAGCTGCGTCATAAGCCTTCAGAGTGTTCTTAACAGTACGACCTGCCTCGTAATCATCAAACTCACCAACATTACCACACTCAAACATGGAGTCCAGCAGCTCATCAGGCGCACCATACAGCTCATCAGTCATGGTGCGGTTAACAAACTGAGCAATCTCCTTGTTGGGGTCGCCCTTATCAATCAGCTCCTCAACATGAGCGCCAACAACCTCAGCAATTTCCTTGTCCTCGGCATCCATAGCGCGATTGTACTGAGTCTTCTCAGCAACTTCATAAACACGACCAGGCTGCTTCATCAGCTCGGCCACTTCAATATTCAGTGCCATAATTCATTTCCTTTCTCTTCGCGCAAAATAAAAGAGCTATCGTCAAAAACGATAGCCTTAAATTTCACGTATCATATTCAAGATTTTTCTCTCAATCAAGCAACAGTCTTTGCTTCGGGCAGCACACTGATCATAATCAGCTTGTGGCCGTTGTCGTCCATCACACCAGCAAACTCAAAACGAGAAGTACCAGTGGTAGCAACCTGCCACTTGCCGTCAGTGTTGACCTCCAGCAGCTTGCCAATATTGGCATCCTGTGCATCAGCGGCCTTGTACTGGTCAGTGCCGTACAGCTCGCCAGCATACAGAGGAACGCGCTTCACCAGAACACCCGCCTTAATCTCGGTGACCATCTTATCGTAGTCATCAAAATTAGTCTGGCTTGCATAGATGCCCTCCGGGATAAACTCATGGGCAACCATCTCGATGCCCTCGGCGGTAGCTGCGTCAGGGAACTTAACCTGACCAGCCTTGTGGTCAACCTGAACACCCATACCGGTGACCATAGCGACCTTTGCGGCATAGTTAGCGGGAATATTCTTCGCGCCGTTCACCATCAGTTCACGAATCATAATATTTTTCCTTTCTCTTAAATGTTATTACTTACCCAAATATTCCCGCCATGCGTCACGCTTGTTAGCGTTAGTGGTGTTATACTTGGTTTCATTCAAATTCAGCTTGATACTCTCAGGCTTATGTACCTCAGAAGTCTCAATATTCTTTTCAGCAGGCTTTGCATTCTTAGCGGCTTCAACACAGCGAGAAGCAATCACACCATTGATGCCAGCCTCATCCAGATTCTCAATCATACTTGCAAACTCGCCCTCACCGGTCAGTTCAGCCTCAGTAATCATCTTGCTGGAAATAGCATACTGGCGCAGATTTTCCTTTCTCTGTGCAAGCTCGGCCTCCGCCTTTTCTGCAGCTGCCTTCTCCGCCTGTTCCTTGTACGGAGTCAGCTCCGCAATCTCATCCTTAGTAGACTGCAACTCTGTATTCAGGCTTGCGACAGTCTTGTTCAGCTCATCAATTTTGGTGTTGACCTGAGAAACAGAAACAGTCAGAGTGATATTCTGCGGCTCACCAAGAGAAACTTCATCACCCTCAACAGTATAAGGGAACATAATGTAATCCAACTCGTTCATGTATCCCCACTTCTTACACCAGATAGTGTGATCTTCAGGGAACATATCAGTCATGTAGTAATCAGAGCTAATCTTTGACACTGCATCTTCAAGCTTCATATACAGATCACGACCGGTCAGACTGGAAGTCTCTGGAGCGGGCTCAGGCTCACCAGCAAGTTCGGTCGGGGGAGGAGTTTCACCGCCTTCCTCGGAAGTTTGAACATCAGGCTCTGCCGGAGTAGTAGGCTCAGTAACAGGTGCGGCGTCAGGCTCGCCAACGGGAGTCTTCTCTGCCTGCTCAGACTCAGTGGGCTCGACCTGTGCGGTCTGAGTCTCCTTGTCCTTATTCAGTTTCAAATTTTTTGCCTCCTTTTCATTAAATTCTATATTTGAAATCCCTTTTGTGTCCTCAATGTAGGCATTCGCCAATTCAAGACCAAAATCGGTTTCAGCGACCTCAAGCAGTTTAGAACACTTATATGCCGGTTCAACATTTGCACCAAGCAAGCAATGTGCAGTAAACACGCCATCGTCAATAATTTTTGCCATGCGACCACCAACGATTCCCTTATGAGCTTTCAGCACATCAATTTCCCAACTGGTATTTAATGTGCCACTCTCAATACGGCGCAGAATCGTCGCACAAGCCTTTGGATATCGCTTCCAGATCTTACAAGAGGCAACAATAAAGTCGGTATCGTCAATTTTCTCGATACCGACCGACTGAAAACTACCGAACGCATCAGTGTCAAATTCAGCAGTTTTGTATTCATTGCCATCATCGTCTTTTCTGGTGACGACTTTCATATTGTGACCGGAAAATCCAGTTCACCCTTTGGAGCTACGACCAACTTACCAACAAGCGGGTTACCAACCAGTGTGCTCATCCAACTTTCAATGGTGTCACGGTTCAAAGCAACCTGATTCCCATTTACTGAGAAATCACAAATGACAAACTTGGCAAGATAGTGGTCTGGATGCTCCGTAATCTCAGAGCAACAGATGTTTCTACTATAGAAATACTCCTTACTCATCGTTCATCACCTCACTTACTATCTTCATTTCTCTGCTGGTCATAAATTTGTTTTTCAGTTTCTTCGCCCTTTGGACGGCCTGTTTTTTTATCACCGTCACCACCACCGCCGGTGTTACCGGTCGATGTATAAGAGGTCTGGCGAGCTACAAAAACATCGTCATAACCTTCCTCGGTTTCAGCCTGACGCTTGCGTAGTTCGTCCTCAGCATGAAGCCCCATATACTCGTAAGCAGTCTTGTAAGAACAGTTCAAAGTGGTAAACAGGAACTGAGCAATCGCCTTCTTCATCTCCATACCCATCATTTCGGTAGTAGAGACCTTCACATCAGGGCAGTACATCGGGTCTACACCTGCATCTTCAAGGCGAATACGATACCATCGCTTTAACACATCCTCAATCTGTTCTGCAATCTTACCGATATTTTTCATCAGCTGGTCAAGAGACACCTTCGCAGTTGAAACAGTCTGCTGACCATCAGTGTTCAAAAAACTAATACCCAAAGCAGCCATTTCTCGATTGCGATACTGTTTAACAGTCTCGATATTTGTCATCTCAACTTTTGGTTCAACATACTTGATATCCTTTACATAAGGAGCGGTCGTCACAAGCACAGTGTTTTGCTTCCATGCACGCAGCAGGTTATCATGTGCCGTCACCTGTTCAGAAAAGCCCTTTTTATCGTTGTTTGGGCCCATCAGTGCAGGATCGAGCTGTTGCCAGATGATTTTCTTTGCCTTTGCTTTAGCATTTACACGGTCTGATGTATCAAATGTCTCAAGCATCAATGCCGGACGTAAGGCGCGGAACAGGGGAGAAACACCATATTTCTGCCCCATGTTGCCAATACGAATCACACCACAATGGTCAACATCCAATTTTGCATATGTATCACCATTTTTAAACGCCTGATACACCTCATCTGGATAGTTATTTTGAATCTCAGTCTCCTGATTTTCAAAGAATAGCGCTTTGTTCTTCTTATCCTTTAACATGGATTTGCTCAAAGCGGATTTCAGCTTAGACATGTTGATAAGCACAACAGGCTGTCCATTCGATAGGTAATCACTTATTTCAGCAATACCAAGAGGGTAGTAGTCTACAATGTAGTTCTCATCCTTCTGACGCAGATATGTAATGTAAGTGCCTTCTGCGTAAGTCATCGGAATGGCAGCACGCAGCAGACTTCGCACATTGATTTGTGCGTTGAAATCATCAATCACTTCACGGGCATAATTTACCTGTTTGGTTTTATTACGCTGTTCAGGAAACTGTGCGAAACTGCACTTAAACTCCGTATTAACATTCGCTTCAATCGCATCATAAGTGATACCAATCAAATCGTCCTTGTTAATATAGTTACGGATAATTCCATTGACAGTCTGCACATTCGTCAGACTTGACTGTAACCCTCGTGCGAGTTCATCAATTCGGTCAACCGTCAGTGTCTCAGAGGAGGCCGAGATTTTCAGATATGTACTGTACTGCTTATTTTCAGGGTCATAAGATGCAACTGCATTTCGGATGACGTTATTCATTCTCTCTTCTGAAAGCTCATTCAAAGAGGTGATAACAACAGTACCATCATCTGTCTGTGAAGCAGTCACGACATCAAAATCTTCCTTTTTCTTTCTTGCCACATTTTCACCTGCCACTCAAAATATGTAAAAACATATCGAGAAATGAAGTCTTCACAGATACTTCTTACTGTTTCATTGTGTACGCTTTTACATTTTATTTGAAATGCTACTTGCGATTTTGTCTACACTCCACAGTCGTAAATTCCCGAAATGGCCTTCGGTACATACTTATACTTGCTTTTATAATGCAATTTCATAAGTTGTCGCATCTCGAATATTCAAACTTGCGTTAAAGTCTCTGTCTGCTATATAGCCACATGCACATTTATAAACTCTATCAGAAAGTTTTAAATCTTTCTTAATACAACCGCAATTGTGACACATTTTAGAAGACGGATACCATCTATTTACAAATCTGAGTTCAACACCATTACATAAGCACTTCCATTTTAACTTTTCTCTAAATTCAAAAAATTTTTGTGATGCAATGGCTTTTGAAAGATGCTTGTTCTTCATCATTCCTGATACATTCAAATCTTCAATTGCTATATAAGATGGCTTGGTTTTTACAATCTCCGCAATTATCTTATTTATGTAATCAGTACGAATGTTTGTCAATCGTTGATGAATTTTTTGTACCTTTAGCTTTTGCGAATTTATATTTTGAGAAGTTTCTCCTTTCTTTAAATTTTTATATTTGCGAGACAAACGACGCTGTTCTCTTTGTAATTTTTTTAATAACTTTTTTACTGCTTTTGATTTGTTTATGTTCTTGTAAATCATGCCGTTGGAAATAATAGCAAAATCTTTTACGCCCAAATCAATTCCGACACCATCACTTTCACAGTTGCTCTTAAAACAATTACAAGGGATGTCTACAAGAACCGAAACATAGTATCTTCCGGCTTTTGCAGATACTGCACCGCTTCTTATTTTCCATCCATTGTGAGATGTTGGTAAGTAACCTTTTTCTTTTATTTTTACCCATCCTAATGTTGGAATGTTTATTCTATGCCTTTCGCATAAACAATCTCTCGGATTATTTTTTACGAAATACATTTTTACTTCTGATTTCCCTTTCTTTTTATATTTAGGGAAATTGCTTTGATGTTTGAAGAATCTTGTAAATGCAACATATCCATTTTCAATGGATTTCTTAATTGATTTTGACGACACCTCTTTAATCCACATTTTGTCTGGATTATTTGGGAGAAATTCATTGTTTAGCCAAACGCTAAAGTCTTTCCCCGTCATAAACTCTTTATTTTTGTCATACAACTCTTTGTTGTGAGAAATATAAAAATTATAAACATATCGACATGTTCCAATCGTTCTGTTTATTTTTGACTTTTGGGCAAATGTTGGGTCTATCTCTGTTTTAAAGCTCTTTAGCACCAGTCAATCACCTCCTCTGCTTAGAAGTCAATGTTAGAAATACAAATCGGCGGAGTAGTCATTGTCTCCACCGCAGACTGGCGCACTTTATCATTGCGACGTAATTCGTATAGACGATGAGCAAGCAAAATAGCAACATAGAACCTATCATCGTGAATTTTATTGGCAACATCGGGTGCCAAAGCATATGTTACGGTCGTATTTTCAGAGTTTGTCGTTTTCTGAATACTTGTAATCTCGTTCTTCATCAAGTCGATATTAACCCACGCAGTCTGTTCCTCTAAGGAGAGTTCATGCGTCCTTAAAATTTCTTGACCAGTTGATTTGTCAACACCATCTACTACCTGAACGTAATCTCCTCCGTTGTATTCAAGAGGAAAGTGAATGACGCCAAGATTCATCAACTCAATAAATTCCTCAACCATGGCAGTACGGAATTTACGTGGACTAATTAGACGTAGCTTGTCAACAGCATCTGGGTAACGGGCATCATATCCTTCATATAATTCATGATTTGCGTCGATAAAACCACGATGTTCCGCACCTGTTTTGTCGGTCCAATTATTAAGCAAACCGTCCGCATATGTGGAAGTACCACCGCCGCCAGCGCCTTGGTCAATCATCAATCTATCAATGTACTCGTAATCAGGATTTTGACCATTGTAATGTAGAATCAACTCATGTAACTGCTCAAGCTGACGATTAGAATCGAGCTTGAATTTTTTCTCATTTGCAATATCAACCATGTTCACGCAGTTGATAATATCTCCACACATGCCGTTTTCTGGATCGTTATAAATACGCATAACACCAACAATAGAATTATCCATTGTGCGGGCAGGATCAAACGCAAGAATATACTGATAGTTCTTATCCCAATAAAGCTGTGGGATATACTTTCGCTCATTGCGACGAACTGTACCCCATTTGATAATCTGGTTTACGCCACCATCACGGCTTGGGCGATTATAATATTCACGCAACGCCTTCATTTTATTTGACTTTAGAGCGGCTTCCACTTTGTCTCTTGTCAACAAAGCCTTGTATGGATTACCATTCATATAGACCTGAATTGCAACATCGCAAATCATGTCGCAAACAAAATAATCACGGTCACCGGCAATCATACGCTTTGCAAAGTTTTTATAATAACGATAGAATAGTTTATCCATCGTATCCTGACTCGAAGCATACACAAGTTGTGTAGGAACCTTGCGAGGCTGAGTTTCAGGGTTATAAGAATCATCCGTATCGGTCACAAAGTCAGTATTCTGAGTGGCAAAAGCTTCACAGACAACAATCAGTTCGTCAGAGCAAAACGCAGCCTCGTCAAAAAACACAAGTGTAGCACGTCTCATATGTTATCGTTTGGGCTTTTTATCCCAAACTTCTTACGATTATTATTTTCGTAAGGTCGGCATATCTTTTCACCTTCAGTTTTACCTGTTAAGGGGCGAGGACTCGTGGAGAGATTATATTCTGATACAGGTTCACTCTCTATGCTCTGCGTGTGACTATGTTTTTAAGCATAGCCTTCCACTCTGATTAGCTTCTCAGCCTTCCAGATTTCTTCCTCGCTTTTTAAATTAACCGGCCATTTCTGACCGGCGAAGCAAACGTTGTGCTAAATCATATTCTTCGTATAGGCGTTTTTTCTTTTCTACTTTTCTGTCAAGATAAATAGTTGCGTCGCTAAACATATAGTTCCACATTTTATCTGCATTCTGCATACCACGAATGTATAGCCTGTATGTATTTCTACCTTTTTCGTCCGTGATATATGAAGAAATTCCTTCTTTATATAGAATTGTTCTCATTTGCTCAAGCATTTTTAGGCTTGCCGAACAAAAATTGATTGCGACGGTTTTCCGAATAGCACTATCCGTACAAATACAACCATCTCCATCAAAAAAGCCCCTGATAAAATGATGCATTAAATTAGCATCAATATCAGGGACTTCGATAATGAATGTTTTATTTTGTACACATCCATGCGACTCTAAATCATGAACCATTTCTTTTGAGTAGCATCGGATATTACACGATTCTTGTGGCTTTCCATTAAAAGAACAGGTTCTGGTTTCAAACGTTACTTGAAGATTTCCGTTAATGGATTTATTGAACTTCTTTAAATGCTTGTAATCTCCTTTATAAAGTTTTATTCCAGCTTCATAATTCCTTGAATGAGAATTTGAACTATCTAAAACGAAACCATCTGCATAGAAAAATCCAAGCCAATAAGCTTTTTCTTCGGTGTCAATATTTTCAAAAAATCTAAAATCAAACACATTTTTTCTTTCCGTGATTCCAAGCTTACTTGCCTTGAGCTGTATCGCATTTCGATTTCGTCCAGGAAGAATCTCCATAAGTTCTTTAAAAGAATGTGTTGAATAGTTTTCTTTTAATTTTTGAATTTCTTCTTCTGACCATCTCTCGTCTTTACTTATGCCCATTTCGTGAGCTTTAAATATAACACTTTTTCTTGTGCGTTCAAGATGATTTGCTATTTCTTGCGGAGACAAAATATAATAGTTGTCTCTTAAATATAGCTCTTCTTCTTTTGTCCATCTTTTCATAAAATACCTCTTTGATTATTGTCCCGTTCATCAATGATTTATTTAGAACAATAATACGTAATTAAAAAATTTACTTCTATTGGAATCCGGGTTGGAGTTTAGCGTGTTAATGGAACTACCGTTGTAAAACTCAACAACATACCCGGCGGGATTATGACTAAAGCCACTCTTATTGGTTGCAGACTTTTTTGTTTCTTTCTCTGCAATATCTTGCAGACTACGGATAGACGCAGCTGTTTTACCAACACGAGTGACAATTTCTTCGATTTTATTAAAAGTTTCCTTACTCTGATCACCAACGCTACTTACGATGTAAATAGCTTGATTCTCATATAGGATAGCCTTTAGTAGAATGAAAACAGAACCAACGAATGACTTTCCGAAGTTTCGGCTACACGCCTAAAGAACGTGGCTTGCATTCCAACTTTGTTCAAGCATATATGCCTGAGCGTCAAATAGTTGAATGCCCAACAAATCTCTTGCTGCAATGACAGGATTACGCCGATAGAACGCAATCGTTGCCGCGTCGCACTCATAAATCTTACGTTTTACAGCTGTAATAATGGGCGCTCTTTGCTTCATTCTCATACGGCATCACCATCCGTATCTTTTACGCTTGCGTCAATACCGGCATCTTCTAACAGCTCCTTGAGCCGCTGATTTTCAATCAGAGACAAACGATATTTTTCCTTCGCATCGTCACTATCTTTTTGATATTTATCAATCAACTCTCGCTGGGTATCAAAAATTTCTTGCTGGTCATTCTCATCAAAGAACGCATTTTCCTTGATTGCTTTAAGACTCATATCTGCCGCCCATTGAGTGCCAGGAGAACGCAACTGGTCATAGAAGTTTGCTTCTGCCCCTGCAATATTTTTCTCTCGCATATCTTTCATCAAGAAGGTGAGAGTATTACGTCCGGCATCCTTATTAGAACGGTTCTTGACAGAGATTTCGTTTTCCTTGGCAATTTTATCATTGTTTGAAACTAGCTTGACCTTAATGTCATTCAGACTCTTGATTGCCTCAGCCGAGTTCATCGGGTTTAAGCGGGCAATCTGCAAGTCGATTTGTCGAATCTGATTATTATTGTTCACGACCTGAACAATCTGGGATAGTTTGAACGGGTCGTCTTCAATACCATCCTCAAAATACTTGATGAGTTCACTAAACAAATAGCGGCGGTCGCCCTCGTTATAACCATCAAACGGGTCATACCCAATAACAGAAATACAGTCATCCTTTGCTTGAATCTCTGCTTTCGACCACTTCTGTTCCTTCTCTTCCTGTAAATCGAGAGCGTTTTTATTGAGTTCACCGTTCACAAGAGTGTTGGTAAACGTCTGGAACTGGAAGTTCTTCATGTTCACCACGAGACGGTTATAAGTTCCTGGCCTACATGTTCCAGAATTGCTCACAACGGAATCATAAAGACTATTATAAAAAGGAACGTCCAGAACATGACACATTAGCATACAAGCAGTTCTATCGCTTCCAAAGCGTCTTGAAAAATCATCAAACATTTCATTAACGCATTCTTTACAGATGGGAGCATATCCGTCATTTGCCTTGAACAATGGAGAATATGTTATTCGGTAAAAATGCCCCATAGCGACATCATATTCTTTACCACAACGCAGGCATTTGAATGTCTTTTTGTTTTCGGTTCCCTCAAGAATAACGCCATCTTCAACAACCTTTTTCTTTCTAGGCAAACAAACACCTCCATTCAAAATCAAAATAAAAACCGCAGAACGTGCGCACGTTCTGCGGCGACAAAGGACACCCTCTATTGCGCTTGCATAGCAGAGGCCAAGGGTGTTTCATTCAAAAAAAGACCCACCATGATACGCATCGTTGAGAGGCTTAGTGGGTTGGGCCCATATAAATAAGACCTATGAATCAGCTACACTCGAATCATTGAGCTGCTTACCATCATGGGTCTGTTAATCAGGCGACTCCACCATGATACGCATCGTTGAGAGGCGTGGCGGAGTCTTTATCATCTATATTGGTTTGCTACGTCAATGACGTACCGCGCCATGCCACCGAAGTAGCATAATAGTCAATCAAAAAACCTGAGTTATGGAGGGAGTAGTAAAGCCATAACTCAGGCTTGCGAAAGGGGAGAATGCTGGCACGCCCACTCCGATTCGGACAGAGAATAAATGGTTTTAGAGACCACTGCTTTACCAATTAAGCTACGGGCGCATAAATATACCAGCATACAAGTGGGTGCAGCGGTTGGATTTGAACCAACGAATACACGGCTTATGAGGCCGGTGCCGTAGACCTGACTGGGCAACGCTGCGTCATATGGTGCCTAAGTGTCTCAAGAAGTAGAAAGACATGTGTACATCATGTTTCTAAAACCCAGACTTCGGACTTGCTATATGTCGCGCTCATATAGCCATTTTCTTCGAGCTTGACAGGATTCGAACCTGCGCTGTATCCACGAATAAGCAATCTCGCTTCGTGCAGATGTTTGCTACCATCCGCTACGTTCAACCTCTTCGCATTACAAGCTCACAATAATAAGCCTTTTTTAATCATGCTCAGGATCTCATCTTGACAATTACATAACAGCGTGATACACTTTTGCCAACTTAACTCTCACTAGACACACCAGTTCCTCAATGACGGACATTATTCTCGCGTCTCGAGCGGACTGGAGGTGCTTAGATGAAGCGTTAGGCGAAAGATTTTCTTGATGTCGCTGGTGACATTTGCAGTATCGTCGGGCTCGTACTGATGGTTCTGCAGATGAATCACATCATCGGGTAATCTTGACAGCTCAGTGGTTGTGGCCGCTGGGCTGTTTTTGTTGTCAAGAAATTGGCGCAGGTGGTGAGCTTCGCTCTCACGATTCTTTTTGGGAATGCCGATTTTCAAGATCGGTGCAATCAACTGGACTATGCGACACCTGCATGTAAACCCTGTTTTCGTGCATTGCTACCTTATATAATAAGGAACAGGGAATAGCAATACAGTCTTTGGTGGCCGCCCTTCCGAATCGAACGGAAGCTCCCTTCTGGTTAGCTGCCAGA
>OODT01000438.1_pt1 | contig 47266 bp, 44 predicted proteins | sample 1671841 | NCBI WGS metagenome assembly OODT01 (sample SAMN06348198, study PRJEB24527) | human gut metagenome | biome: human gut; feature: ankylosing spondylitis patient; material: feces | host: Homo sapiens | place: China | collected 2015-10 | reverse complement strand
TTCAAGAGTTCCAAAAGACTGTGCCATATCTGGCACGACATATTTCATTTCCATATTGTTTTACCTCGTTTCTTTCTATTTTTGATAAATTGATTGTGATTTCTTATTCTGGCGGTTTGGGTAAATACCAGCAATCCCCCAGATAGTAAAGGGTAAAATCAATGCTTTTGCACCCTTGACTATCTGTGTTCTTGCAGGTTGTAGGCAGACAAGCCAGAATAAGCAAAAGTCTGCCGTTTGACCGCTTCGGCGGAGAACGTGATTTTTCTTTCCTCATACCGTTACCGCCTTATGATTTCTTCATTTTACGGCGTTTGTAAAGATATGTTCCAGCTAATCCACCAGCAGACGCAAGCAACATCACGACAAATGCCATTACATATAGAAACTGTCGCCAGATACTTTGTATGCGTCCGCTAATTTTATGATGTAGTGGGTTGTACCGTCACTATCTGTTTCGGCGATTGTCTTTGTAACCCATGTACGAGTAGCTTCGGCAGGGAGATTGTCTTTGTTATAGAAGCCAGCATAATACTTCCATGTAAATTCCGCACCTGCTAAAGAAGCGTTCCCCTGCGGATTGTCTTTCTGTGTTTCCATATCAATCTTGAAAAGCTCAATCAAAGTGTCCGTTACTTTCGGTGTATCTGATACTTTCAAGGTCGCTGTCCTTCCAGCTTCAACCTTTAAGGAATATACAGTTTTATCTACTTTATATCCTGCTGGTGCGGATAATTCCTTGATATAGACTGTGCCTGCTTTTACCTCTACAATATCTGTATTTCCGTTTTCATCAGTCGTAAGGGTGGCAAGCTGTTTCGTGCAGTCCTTATCAGAAAAGACACCATAGGTCGCACCAGCGATAGAGTAATTCCCGTTACCGTCTGTAATGCTGGTATTACTGGAAGTCTTTTGCAGTTTCGCATTTCCGACATTCAGCTTCGCCCAGAATTGTCCCAATTCCTGCCCCTCGCCAGAGTAGATATAACCGCCACATTCATAGCGTCCTTTATTCTCTTTGACAAAGGTTTTTGCACCAGAGAAAACTTCGTCCTGCGTTACCTTTGGAATTTCATCATAAGAAGCCCGTACACAATCGTTTCCATGTCTTTTTCATAAATCTAATGCTCCTTTCATTTTGGGTAATAAAATAGCCGTCCAATAAGAACGGCTGGAAATAGAAAAGGAACGTCATTTTAGGCGTTCCATAGTCTATAAAATATTCAATTTTTTTACTGATGTGTTACTCATCAAAATCTCAAATCAAGGTTATTTGACACCAATTTTGACACCAAATTTTTGTATATTGACGATTTTTGATGAAATGTGATAAATTCATAAAACCCGTGAAAAGCCTGTAAATAGGCACTTTACGGCACTCTATGAACTAAGACAAAAGCTACGCTGTAATAACAAGAGGTGAGTGCCAATTTTTTTATAGAGAATTTGTGGCTCTACGAGCCATGCACATTTACATGAGACTTGCGTTGCAACATGAAGTCCTCCGTTGCCAGCCAAAATAGCAAAAGCATTAGACGGATAATCCTTTCCATCACGCTCAAACAAAATGCCCCAGGAGCGCAACTGCTGTCTGCCCTCAAAAATCTCTACCACAATAACAGTTTTACCATCAACCGTCTGTAAAGTGCTATCCGGGATAATTGCCGGTTCACAACTGTCTGATACAGCATTGGCAATGGCATCCATTTTCTTGAACGCATCTTCCTTGTCAAAACCGACAATCTCTCTGGTTTTATTGGCAATTCCGAAAATGATTTTTCCTCCAGTTCCATTTACAAAGGCAACCACAGACTTCATATATTTGATACTTTTCTCCAGCAGGTTCTCTTTGAACTCCACATTCTTCGATTCTCCTGCAAGAATTTCTTCTATGGTCATGATCCGGGCGGTGGAATTTAAAGTTTCATTTTAGGTCCTTTCTTTATCCAAAATCTGGTTGTTGACAAAAAATAATTTCCCTCATATAATAGAGATAGGTTTATAGTGCATCCATGCTGGTGTCTGTTTACAGATGCTATGCTGCCTGTATTCCAGCTGTCCGGGGTCTCCGTGATGGTGTCTGCTTGCAGATGCTTGAATCACGGGGTCTTTTTTTGTCCATATTCCAGAAAATCATATATCCTAATCATTCTGTGAAGATTACTACGATTCGGACTATCTAAGGAACTTAAAATATTGTTATTCTCTGTAAATATTGCTTCCAAAATACTTCGATACTGAGTTACATCTATTTTTTCTTCTGACATACACCCCAGCAAACGAATCGCCTTCATTAAATTATCTTTTTCTTGTGTCCACACTTCCCATGCAGTTCTTTCTCCAATCGCAGAATGATTACGTTTAATTGTTGATTCTGTGACAATTTCAGTATATAAATGTGGTGCTTTTTCTTCTGCCAATTCGCTTTTCATATTAGATTTTGAAATATAATACCACACCGGCAATTTCCAGGAATTTTGTTTTGCAAGCTCCGGATAAACAAATTCCAATAATTGTTCACATGAATATAGCGAATCATGTAAAATGATGTTTCTATACCATTGTTCAGAATTTACAGCTCTTGCCAAACCATATACGCCGGTCGTTGCCAAGCCAATCGAAAGTGCAAGCATATTTTCATCAATACGACCATCTTCCAATGAAGCAACCTGCATCGTTGGTCCCGGTTGCTGAGTCAACGCAAACGTATAAAGCTCATCCTTAAATCTACGCAATAATTTAACTGGTAAAGCCGCTTTTTTCACAGACAGAGCATCATATAACAGACTAAAATCTGAAAGTGTTATTTTAGTCATTTCCAGTAGTTTACTGCGTATAATCATTGAATGCGAAGTTATCTCACTTCCAACAAAATCCGGCTTATATTCAACAAAAACAAAGCGTTTTTGTAAAGTTTCTATTTTATCCAATGGCAGGCATTCTACAACATCGCTAAGAATCGCCTGAATATCTGAATCTGAAATAGAGTAACCTATGAAAATAATCGGATATTCCATAAAAATCGTCATCAATTTTGCGGCAAGATATTTTCCTTTGTCATGAAATTTCTGATAATCCGCTTTGTTAATGACAATGGATTCTGGATTTTGTACAGAACCATGAATTTTATAGATTTCCGCAATTCCCTGTAACTGTGAAAACACCAGTTCATCCTGTCCTACGAAAGTTTTATAACCTTCAAAAATATTCTCGAAAAAGCAATCATAATTTGTTGTAATCACACCGGACAAATTATCTTTTGCAATATTTCTGAGTTTTTCAACTTCCTCTTCATAAGCAGGATCAACCGTTGACAGTGAAGCAATATATTCACTTATTTCTGCCTTAAAAGGAGAAACCCCAGCAGAAACTGCACTGTGTACTTTTTCTGAATCTGAACGTATTCCTTCTCCATTATTAAACCAAGCATCATTAAAATCTTTTTCAATATAGCTTGCAACTAATGGAAGTTTTTCTTCTGTATGTTCTGCCTCACTGGCTTTATTTTCATAAAATCTATAAGCAAACGGATCTTTCTTTACCTTCTCGGCAAAATATGTCAATAATCCAACCCAATCTGGTAATCCATAATATCTTCTGGTAATCCCAGAACCTGCAAACAAAAATGGTGTTGTATTAAATCTTGCAACCACTTCTTGTAGTGTCATATAGCTCTCCTTCCTTTGCTTAAATAATCCTTCTAAATTTTGGACTCACTGAGTCCAAAATTTACTAGCAAGACATTATTCAATATTTTGACTGTATTCCTGTTCCAATTCATCCGCCAAATATGCGTCGCTCATGCAGTGCATATCCGATACACCATCACGGATCAACTGATAAACCTCAGAGCGATAGAAAAAATCCAACGCCGCATCCAGTGAAAGTCCATGCTGTTTTGCAAAACACTCGATGACACGGCTATATTTTTTCTGAAGTAAAATCGGATTTGCCGTCATGGCAGATGAGTGTTCGTTTTGATCATTTTTATTAGAATGCGTAATTTCCACATTTCTTTCCTTCATCACATCAAGGAGGTCATCTACGATATATTCCCGGCTCTGAGTATGCAATACTTTATATTCCGGTACAATATAACCGTTTAGAATATCGTCCTTTTGGGTAAATGCCTGATAGACACGTTCTGTATCCACACCCAGCTTTGCCGCAACATTTTCAATGCAAAATACAGCAAACTCAAGTTCATTGGAATTTTTAATCTTCTCATCTGCCATCATACGCAAGCCCTCCTTTACTTTATTTTAGCCAAAACATCCTGGAAAATTGCACAATTTTTCTTCACGCCATCATCCAGATCAATCGAGATCATTTTGTCTGCAATGTGGTGAATCTTTTCTTCATAGATACGGATTTCGGCATCCTGTGCTTGCAATGTAGTTAATTTCTTTTTTAGATTCTTCAGATAATCTCTGCGAAGAAAACCATACTTACCAAGTTGCTCCATCTGCTCACCGGATTTATAAGTGAGATTTGGAATCAGATATCCATTTACATTCGTATACGTTATATAAATAGGACATTCACAATCCGCTTAACTTTCATCGGGGCACTCCTCTCCTATCTACCTCGCTGATAAATTTTTCTATCAGTCTGTTTACTTCATCCGGCTGGTCCGTATTGGAATTATGACCAGCATTCTTTATCCATTTAAGCGGTAAACCTTCTCTCTGATGCCATTTTTTATTATAGCTTTTTGCTGATCCCGCTTTATCCTTTTCTCCACAGATAAGTAATGCCGGACAACTGATATGATATGGCAGATCTGCTTTGATTGCCTCAGCAAGCATTCTGTAACCAAAACCGGCAAGCCTTGCATATTCTTTAGGATCTGAATCATAGGACATCATCATCTTTCGCATAAGACTCTGACCATAATCCGTCTCAGCGCACCCTTTTGAACCAGCCCTAAGAAGTGCTTTCCATGGATATATTTTATATAATGGCTCTGCTCTTTCAAGAAGCCATATTTCCATTGCTGTCATATAAGACTTTTGAAGCGGTGCAGAATCAATGGCGATAAAGCCTTTTATCTTATCCGGATATAATTCCATATACATTTGAGCCAGATATCCACCCATAGACTGACCGATAATGATGGGATTATAAATTTCTTCTTTTGTTAAGATTTCATCAAGCCATTCTGCCATATCAGACAGACTGTAATTATTTGTAAATGGTCTGGATAATGCATGTGATGGTGCATCCCATACAAACACATTCTGTTTCTTCTCAAAATATTCTATCTGCTTCTCAAAAAGTCTATGGTCTGCTGTAAGTCCCGGTAAAAAGACTAATGTAATTTTTTGTTTATCTATTATATTTACAAAATAATGAATGCAGCCACAGAGTGTCTTGTAACTGTTTTCTATCATTTTCCGTCCCCTTTCTACCAATTCGGTTAATGCGAGTATATACCCATTGACCGATTAACGGAAGACCTCACTAATATCTTATTTGCCTGACTTGACTTGTTTATAAAGCAGACCGCCTTTCTGTTTAGGTTTGTCTTTCAGACATCTCCACCCTATCAAGAAGCTTAAAACTATGAAAGAAACGCTCTTTCACATACGTGATACGATTCGTATCATTCCCGCAAATGCTTGTTTTTCAATGTATTCTTCTGATTATCTATCCTTGTAGCTTCTATTGTTTCAGACACTCCGCCTGCGCTATAAAGACTTGAAGTCCCTTTTTTGAGTATATCTCGATTTCGTCAGGTTGAACACCGGCAATTTTTGATATCTTTCATAAAATGGAAAAGAGGATGCCCCAACAAAAGGCAGCCCCTCCAAACATTTATTCTACATTAGTTAGATGGATTCTCATCTTCCTCAAGTTTCTGTACTCTTCTTTTATATATTTTAGAAGATATCATCAATACTATTAAACATAAGATTTCCACCTGCACAAACATAATAACTCCGGTTGCAATTGAACCAATAAGTTTATGGTAATTCCGATAGGAAACACTAAAACATATAATTCCTGCCAACACTGCCGCAATACTACTGGCTATGATATTTGTCTTGAGATTCGGTTTCAATTTTCTATCCCAAATTCCATTTCGCAGACAATCAATTGAAAGATATAATGCAAGACTCATAAATACAACCCATTCTCCGGCAAGATTCTTGATACTGTCATTCCCCATTACCATTTGTATTGACATTACAATCAGCAATCCCCAAAAAGCAATCCAACATCCATTATGTTCAATTTTAAGAAGTTTTAATTCCTGGCGTTCATCTAAATTACTTTTCATTTTCCTAATTTTCATCCTCTTCATCCTCCCAGAATAAATCATCTAAACTTTTATCTAATACGCGACAAATTTTACGACACAGTTTTATTGTGGGATTATATTCTCCCTTTTCGATAGCATTTATGGTTTGCCTTGAAACACCAACAGCTTCTGCTAAGACCTTTTGCGTCATATCCTTTTCAGCCCTTGCCACTTTAATCGCAATATTTTTTGGCACTTTCTATTCACCTCCATTTATAAAGTAACACTTTTTTTTCATAATGTCAATTATATTTTACTTTTTATCTTGTATACTAATACAAGGTTGTAACCAGAGAAGATAATGATCAACCCACAAATTGCTGAAAATGTGTAATATAATAGTAAAAATTCACAAAAATCGAATGCAAATTTTTCGATAGGTTATGCGCTTAACCTTTGTAAATCCTACATTTATAATGTACCATATAATCATAATATCGTAGAAGAAGGAATGGAAATGACACAGAACAGGGTTAGAATCGTAGATGTTGCAGATGCGTTAGGTCTTAGTACTGCTACTGTCTCAAAAGTGATTCACGGCAAAACAGAAAAGATTTCAGATGAAACGGTAAAACGCGTCCAGCAGGAACCTGAAAGGTCGGGATATATTCCGAATATGGCTGGCATTTTGCTTGCGAGAAATAATTCAAGAATCATCGGAGTGGTGGTGAATGACCATGAAAAGTATGAGGGCAGGGTTTTAGAAGACGGATTTGTAATGTCATCGCTGAATGCTCTTTCCCATGAGGTTAATGAAAAAGGATACTTTCTGATGATAAAAACGACATCTGATATCAGAGAGATTCCGGTATTTGCATCCATGTGGAATATGGATGGACTGATTCTGATTGGATTTTGTGAAGCTGATTATGAAAGCCTTAGAAATCAGATGAGGATTTCATTTGTAGTGTATGATGGCTATTTTGAAAAATGCTCAAAGGTAGTAAATCTAGTCATCGATCATTATAACGGCGGCTATCAGGCCGGGAAATATTTAAAGGAACTGGGACATAAAAAAGCACTATGCATAGCAGATAATTTCATCTGCATGGATAAAGAGCGCATCGAGGGGTTTCGCAAAGCCTTCGAACCAGGAGAAACATATAGATGGGAGATACCAAAGACAGAACGGGAAAGAATGTGCTTTTATGAGGATAATTATATGCAACTGCCAGAAAACAGTGTTACCGCTGTTTTTGCAGTGTCCGATTTTTATGCACTTGAGTTTATGAGATTTTTACAAGGAAAGAACTTTCGGATTCCAGAGGATATCCAGATCATCGGCTTTGATGATAACATGGCAAGCAGGGAAAGTAATCCTTCCCTCACAACGATTCATCAGGAAGCAGACTTAAGGGCGAAAGCGGCAATTAAATGTCTGGAGGCAATGCGCGATGGAGCAGAATATAAGACAGAAATTGTGTTACCGGTTGACTTAATAAAAAGGGAAAGTACGAGGAAATTATAATGTCAAAGTTCATGAAATCGTTGTGTAAAATAGCAATTCCTGTCACATTGCAAAGTATGCTGCAGGCATCATTTTCAATTGTTGACCAGATCATGATCGGACAGTTAGGCGAGACAAATATATCGGCAGTTGGATTATGCGGTAATTTTTCATTGATTTTTTCAGTGGTGATTGGTGCGGTAAGCACGGTTGCCGGGATATTAATTGCACAGTTTATTGGTGCACAGGAAACAAAAGAAGCATGGTGCAGTTTTGATGTGAGCTTCATCTGCGGAATTATAATATCAGCATTGTTCCTGCTTGCAGCCGGAGTTTTTCCATCGCAGATTCTTGGACTGTATACAAAAGATATGAGTATTATAAATACTGGTGCGGTTTATTTTAGAATTATAGCGTTTTCTTATATTCCAATGGCTGTCAGCAATATTTTGTCCTCATGGCTGCGCTGTAAGGAATATGCCACGATACCATTTCTGGCAAGCTTTGGAGCAATTATTGTAAACACAGGACTGAACTATCTGCTGATATTTGGGAAATTGGGATTTTCATGTATGGGAATAACGGGAGCTGCCATTGCCACACTTATTTCGCAGTTGTTTAACCTGATATTTATTGTTATCGGATTTGTCTTATGTATCAGAAAAGACGGAGATAAACCGGTCTTGTCTCTACATTTTAAAAAAATCACAATCAGGGATTATCTGATCATGATTATGCCGATTCTTATCAGTGAATTTTTATGGAGTCTCGGGCAAAATGTGGAGTCTGCTGTTTATGGACATCTTGGCACATCAAGCCTTGCAGCCTATACACTTACCGGTCCGATACAAGGGCTTATGGTAGGGGCACTTAGTGGATTGTCTGCGGCTGCCGGTGTGATAGTCGGCAAGAGGCTGGGCAGGAAAGAATATGATGAGGCTTACACAGAGTCAAAGAAGATTATGTATGCAGGCTTATTTGGTGCAGTAATGGTCTCGGCTTTGCTCATTCTTTTGGCCGGAGCATATACCGGATTATATCGTGTTGATGACAGCGTAAAAGATCTTGGAAAAACACTGCTTATCGTATTTGCCTTGTATGCTCCGGTCAAGGTGGAAAATATGATACTTGGCGGAGGCATTATAAGAAGTGGCGGTAACACCAAAATCATTATGATCATTGATATTGTTGGCACATGGTGTATCGGAATTCCACTGTGTCTACTAGCAGCATATGTATTCAAGTGGGGAATTGTTGGTGTGTATACATTGCTTACCACGGAGGAATTATTCAGGCTTGCTGTATCGTTAATTGTCTTTAAAAGACGTAAGTGGATAATTAGTTTGTGCTGAAAAAGCACTGTAAAACCAATAATCCAACGGTTTTCAGTGCTTTTGGATATTCCCCAACTGTGTATTATTTCTCAGCGCGCCAGTTTCCAGCTTACCGCCTGCTGCCTTGCATCCACAAATCTCTTATAGATACCTTCCTGCTTCATTAGCTGCTCATGTGTTCCCAGCTGCACAATTTTTCCTTTGTCGACAACCACAATCTGATCTGCATGTCTGACTGTTTTTAATCTGTGGGCAATCATAATAATCGTTTTTTCCTTTGTAAGTGCATCTACTGCATCCATCAGCTCCTTTTCATTCTCCGGATCAACATTGGCTGTTGCCTCATCTAATATAACGATTGGTGCATCCTTCATGATCGCTCTGGCTATGGAAATACGCTGCTTCTCGCCACCGGAAAGTGTGGCGCCGCCTTCTCCGATTACTGTGTCATATCCATCCGGAAGTTTGCTGATGAAATCATGACAGCATGCTTTCTTCGCCGCTTCCACCACTTCCTCATGGCTTGCATCCTGACGTCCGAATTTAATATTATTCTCAATGGTGTCTGCAAACAAATACACCGCCTGAAATACAAATGAAAAATTCCGCATCAGACTGTTCATGCTATAGTCTTTTACATTCACGCCTCCAAGCATCACTTCCCCGGAATCCACATCCCAAAACCTGGCGATCAGATTGCAAAGTGTTGATTTTCCTCCACCAGATGGTCCAACGATTGCTGTCGTCGTTTTCTGCGGGATAGAGAGCGATACATCGTCAATGATCTTCCGTTTGTCATAGGAAAACGTAACATTAGAAAGTCTGATGTCGTAATTCTCCGGCTGAATCTCTTTGCCGTCGATATCCATGGTGTCCAGCTCCAGTATTGCATTTGCTTTATCTACACATACACTTACCACATGTAAAAGGGATGAATAATTTCCTGCGCATTCCAGGCTGGAATAAAGCATAAATGCCGAGATTGTCATACCGATCGCATAGACCGCGCTCATGGTTCCATTGATATAAAAATATGCGCTGCCTGCTACGATCACAGCACCTGTGATTTTTGTTATCACGCTTTGCAGAAAATGATAGGGAACAAACAACATCTCCATCTTTGTATTGACCTTTTCGCATGATTCATTTGCATCGTTTAATCTTTTTGCCTGTTTTCCAAGCAGGTTGTATGACTTCACCTCTGATATTCCCTGCAGATACTCCATGATCTGGTTTACAAGCTCCGTATCGCATACCACTTTTTGCTCTGAATCTTTTTTACCCGCATTCTGCATCACAGAATTGACCCCAAAGAAAATAAGTACTCCTGCTGCAGCTATCAGTCCGATTCTCCAGTCAAAAATTAACAGCATAAGAATGATCATTGACGTTTCCAGAATTCCCTGCATGGTCAGCATGACCACTCTCGCAGCCACATCGCCAAGTATTTCCATTGTATTGGTCGTAACAGAAGAAATTTCCCCGATACTGTTGGAATTAAAATATCCCATCGGAAGATAGCGCAGATGCTCTGCAATCTTGATTCTCATAAAAGCACTTGCATTATATCCGCCTTCTGTCTGAAGCACTGTAGAGTATCTTTTACAAATAACATCAACTACGATTGCAATGACCATAATCGCAACTGAGCCTCCAATATATTTTCCTGTCGGTTTTCCACTCAGCAAACCGATCAATATGTACATAATGGCCGGAATCTTCATTGCTGAGGCAAGAGCCTCTATGAGTCCGATCACCATCGACAGTTTAAATTTATTTCCATTTTCTTTGCCTGAAAAACGAAAGAATTTTGCCAGAATTCCAAACATATCATTCTCCCTCCTTCACCGTATCTTTTACAGAAATATGGGCATTCCACATTTCCTTATAAAGCGGGCATGACACCAGAAGTTCCTCATGTGTGCCATGTGCTGTTACATTTCCATCATTTACAACAAAGATCTGGTCACTGTCCTTAACAGTAGAAAGTCTGTGTGCTATTACGATCAGGGTCTTCCCTGCTACCAGTTTTGCGATAGAATTCTGCAGAATTGCCTCATTTTCCGGATCTGTGTAGGCAGTTGCCTCATCAAGGATCACGATCGGAGCATCCTTTAACATTGCTCTTGCAATGGAGATACGCTGCCTCTCGCCACCTGACAGATGTCCTCCTGCACCTCCTACAACCGTATCAAATCCATTCTCCAACTGCATGATAAATTCATAGCATCCACTTTTCTTTGTCACCTCGATGATCTGTTCATCTGTAGCATCTGGATTTCCCTGTCTGATATTTTCACGGACTGTTTCATTAAACAGATAATTGTCCTGTGCAACATATGCAATTTTCCGATTAAAATCTGCAAATGCCAGTTCTTTGACATCAACTCCACCGATTTTGATGCTTCCGGAATCCACATCCCACAGGGACGCAATCAGCTTTGCGATGGTCGACTTGCCGCTTCCGGAAGGTCCTACGATTGCATTTACCGTTCCTGCTTTCAGCTCCATAGTTACTCCGTGCAGGATTTCTTTGTCGTGATAACCAAATCTGACATCTTCAAGAGTAACGGAGTTATCTTTTGGAACACTTTTACTTTTCTCTGGACGTTCAAGCTCCGACTGTTCCAGAATTCCTGCCACTTCACCAACAATCACTCCGATCTTGCCAAGATCATCTGTATAGGAACCCACTGTGATCAACGGTCCAACGATTCCAAGTGATAAAATAATGCAGATGACAAAATCTGAAATCGCAAGTGTTCCATTGGCTACATAATGTGCCCCAAACGGCAATACCGTAAGAAGCGTATAAGGTGTGACCACCATCATCAGTCCATGAAAGATCGAGCACCGTTTCATCCAGGAAATAAAGGAATCTGCATATTCAAAAGCCGCCTTTGTAAATTTTGCATAAGAACTTTCTGTCTTTCCAAATGCCTTGATCACTTCGATTCCGTCAATATATTCCACCGCCGCATCATTCAGATCTTTTGTTGTCTGAACCGTTCTCTCGAAGCTTGGTTTATAATCCAGCATCATTCCAAAATAGGAAAGAAATCCCACTATAACCGGCACCAATGACCAGAGTGCCAGTCTCCAGTCTGTCAGGAAGAAATAGATCAAAATCACAATCGGTGCCAGCAGATTGGACGTGAATTCCGGGACAATATGCGCCAGTGTTGTCTCGATACTGTCGATTCTTTCCACCATAATATTTTTAAATGTACCGGAAGGTGTGTCTTTCACATAGCCAAGAGGTACCCGCGCCAGCTTATCACAGCAGGATTTTCTTATATTTGCAAGTACTGCAAACGTTGCTTTATGTGACAATGCTGTCGAAAGTGAATGAAGCAGTTCTGCAATGATAAACGATAATGCAATCAGAACCGCTTTTGCAAGATATATTTCAAACTCCTTTTCACCATTTAAAAACAGCTTTACTACATCTGCAATAATAAAATACGGCAAAATCTTAAAAATCACATTTCCTATTGCAAGTAACACACTCCACACATAGGCAATTCTTTTTTGTCCGGCCCACGTCAGGATCCAGCTGACTGCCGACTTCTTTTTTTCTTTCACATCTGTTCACTCCTTACGTTCGTTTTATTGTTTCGTTTTATTGTTTCGTTTTATTGTTTTACCTTCTGTTAGTTCGCGCTAACCAACATATAATAAAATAGGTGGTCTACTGGCATCAACCACCTGATATTATTATCCTGTCTGAACTTTATTCAGAAATCCAGAACCTGCAACACACATAACCTATTCAGAATTCCTGCATCAGTTATACTGGAAATTCAATATTCCACAATCGTTCCCAGCCACCTGTATTAAATTCTTTCAGCTGATGTACATTTTTCTTTGCAGTCTCCCTGTCTATATCATGCTCAATGATCTGAAATACTGATGAAAAAAATCCCGTATAGATCATATGCATAAGGCTTTCCTCTACAACCGGTATTTTTACACCGGCTTCCTTCATTTTTTCCATATATTTCAGGCTGGACTTCATTTCCCGCTCCACCATATTGTGTATGAATAATTCAAATTTTCCACTGTCTCCGCATTTCAACAATAATCTGAAATTATCATAATGATCATAGATATAATCAACCATCTGCTCCATCCCATCACTGGATGTATCCGACATATTCCTTGTCTGATCACTGGCAGAAAGCTTTTCAAACTCCTCAACGATCTGGTCATAAATCTGATAAATATGTTCCATATAAGGATCCGTCAGTGCATCAAAAAGTGCCTCTTTCGTTGGATAATATTTGTAAAATGCGCCAGTAGTAAGCCCTGCATCTTTTACAATATTTCTTAAAGATGCTCCTGTCAAACCATCTTTCAGGAAATGTTTTCTGGCTGTATCTAATATGTTTTTCTGTGTATCTTCTGCTTTCGTCGACATTCTTTTCGTATCCTCTAAACTTCTTTTCAAAAATATAACAGTGCTATATAGCACTGTTATATTTTAACTCATTACAGGAATTTGTCAAGTCTACTGCTTAGATTTTTTATTTTTCACATGTATTCAGTTTCCATTTAGCAGATGCACTCTTCCATTTTGCAACAGCATTTCTTACCCGCCAGTCAATATCCAGACGTGCTCTGCGACATTCTTTCGGATGTTTTTTTGCTGCCTGAAATGCCAGTTTCACAAAGAGTCCGGATCCAACCGGGAGCATTGTCTTTAGCATGCTCTCCGGAAAAACGAAATGGGTTCCATGCTCATAAATGACATAATCCAATGTGCATGTGTGTGAATGTTCTTTCATACGCTGCTTCATACGGCGGATATATTTTGCAGTATCCCACAACACATCATCTTCAGCACCAATTAACAATACTGTTCCATGGATTTTTTCAATCTTGATCATCTCGTCTTCTGTGATTGGGTGAGCCTTTTCAGAATCATCAAATAGTTTTCTTGAATTGATCATATCACCGGTCCGTTTTGTTTCTTTCTCAATCACATGCCAGTAATCCGGATGTTTGTAACAAAACGGCATGTATGGAAGTGGTTCTCCTTTATACGAAAAAAGAGATTCTCCCTCAATTGGCCATTCCTTACAGCCATCTCTTTTACCCTGCATAAATCCCTGCCAGATAAAATCACTCGGTGTCAGACCAATCGTTAATGTGATATCTTTAAAATAAGAAGCAGCAGTCAATGCCAGTGTTCCTGTAGTAGATGCCCCGACAATTCCTATCTTCTGATCACCATGTGCTTTTAACCAATTGATTGCTTTCTCTATACGTTCCAATGGATAATTATGATGTCCATAATCTTTTTTTCCAGGTGACATTGTCATCACATTCACACCGAGTTTATGTAGCCATTTCACGGATGTACGCGCCAGATAATCCTCTGGATCATCCCCGATCATGGCAATCATTGCACAGTCTGATCCTGTTTTGCATTTCCAGTATGCACCATAAAATCCATCTGTTTCCACATCAAAATGTCTTTTCTTTATCTGTATCATCTCCACTTTCATAAAATTTCATAGCTCGTCTCCTTCAGGCTTTTCTGACAACACAATGCATCCTCATACCTTTGCGGATTTCAAATTTTTCTACTTTTAATCCTACTTTTCTGCAGCATTTCATGACCACATCTCTTGTTGGAACCCGAACATCTCCATGTCCGCATATATTTGCCAGAGGCATTTCCAATGTATTCATCAGCCATACCAATACTTTATTGTCACTGGTCACATCCCGCAGGATCAATCTTCCATTTGGGCGAAGACATCTTTTTACACTGTCAAAAAATGCCTGTGGATCCGGATAATGATGAAAACTCATAGAACAAATAATTGCATCAAATGAATCATTTTCAAAAGGAAAGTTCTCACAGTCTCCTACAACAAACGTTGCATTTGAAATGTTTTTCTTTTTTGCCTGTTCAATCATGGCCGGAGTCAAATCCAGACCTGTATAATGTCGGTCTGGATATTTTTCTGCTAATAAAGAAACCATCGGAGCCGGTCCACATCCAGCGTCCAATAAATCTCTAAATGGCTCTTCCTCTAATTCTTCCAAAATATCCGGATAGTCCTTCTTACACATTTCGTAAATACCCGCATGGTTACTTTCATATCTTCCTGCTGCTTTTGTAAATTCAGCAATTGACAGTTTTTTGTATTCTTCGTTTTTCATGTTGTTTTCCTCAAATCACACCTGCACCATAAACCAATATTTTCATAGAAATCCGTCCTCTTTACATTGTCCAGTAAATCGCTATCATATATGTTAGTTCTATCTAACCTTAATTTTCTAAAAAACCGTGTGAAAACAAAACTGTAATTCCACACGGTTTCTTTTCTTATGTATTCAGTATATCACTTTTATCTGGTTTATCAACCAGATTTTGTCTCAATTTGTTATGCATTGCGTAGCCATTTGGAAAGACCAGTACATCGTTTTCGAAATATACACCAGAGCACATTCTCTGCTCTAATCTCTTGGTGTTAATCCTACATACATATCTTTGTACTGTTTTGCACTCTTTTCCCAGGAAACATCTTTATTCATATCACGGATCACCATATCATCCCAGGATTTTCTGTTCTCGAAATAGAGCGTCTTTGCTCTGTTGATCGCGTCGTAAAGCAGCCCGCTTTCATATCTGTCAAATGTAAAACCGTTTCCTGTATTTTCAAACATATTATAAGGCTGAACCGTATCTTTGAGTCCTCCGGTCTCTCTTACAATCGGAACTGCACCATATCTCATGGCTATAAGCTGTGTAAGTCCACATGGTTCAAATCTTGATGGAACCAGAAGTGCATCACATCCTGCATAAATATTGTGAGCCACATTTTCATTGTAAGCAATATATGCACAGAAATTGCCTTTATATTTGTTTTCATAATAGCGGAATGTATTTTCATACTGAGAATCACCAGTACCAAGAACAACCACCTGCGTATGTTCATCCATAATTCCCGGGATTACGTCATTTACAAGATCAAGACCTTTCTGGTTGGTGAGACGTGAAATAAGTCCGATTACCATCTTATGCTCATCTACATCCAGCCCCAGAGATTCTTGGAGAGCTTTTTTATTAATCTTTTTATTCTTTATTGCTGACTTCTCATCATAATCAGCAGCTAACAGCTTATCAGTTGCAGGATTCCAGATATCCGTATCAATACCATTCACAATTCCCAGAATCTTATTGTTATGATATCTTAAATGCTCTGCAAGTCCCTCTCCATATTCCTCTGTCTGAATCTCCCAGGCATAGGTGTTACTTACAGTTGTAACTTTATTGCTGTAAGCGATGCCACCCTTTAACATATTGGCATCCAGCCAGTTCTGGATCATGCAGTCCTTATTAAATACATAATCCGGAAGTCCTGACCAGTATTGAATCTTTTTTCTGTCATAAATACCCTGGAACTTCAGATTATGTATTGTGAGTACTGAAATTGCACGTCCTACATCTGTATCCTGGAAACAGGTTCTCAGATAAAGTGGTACTAAAGCTGCCTGCCAGTCATGACAATGTACTACATCAGGAGTCCAATTCAGATAATTAAGGGCAGCAAGGGCAGCTTTTGCAAAATAACAGAATTTCGGAATGTCATCTATGAGATTCGTATATGGATTTCCCCAGGAAAAGAACTCATCATTATCTATAAAATCATAGACAACACCGTCCTCCTGATATTCCATAATTCCCACATAATACTGCTTTCCATCAGAGCAGAGATTCATATCAAAGGAACCCCTGTATTCCATCTTTTCCTGAAATTTCTGAGGAATACATTTATATCTTGGAAGAATGACCTTAACATCAATGTTTAATTTTGCCAGACTCTTTGGCAGGGCAGACATTACATCTCCCAATCCGCCGGTCTTAACAAATGGATAACATTCTGATCCAATGAAGGCTACACTTCTTCGCGGTCCCAGATCAGGCTGTTTCGTTGGAATGTTCTGTTCATTCTGTTCAACAGATGGCTCCTGAATAATTGTGGTTTGCTTAACAGAAACATTCTCTACTGTTGGAGCAACAGTCTTAACAGCTTTTTGAGGACTGTTTTTTGCACTGCTTTTTACACTGCTTTTTACTCTGTTTCTTGCATTGCTCTTTGTATTACTCTTTGCATTGCCTTTGGCACTGCTTTTGGTACTGCTTGTTTGAACTGTTTTTTTTCTCATATCATTGATCTCCCTTTTGCATTTTACAAAGTCCGAAATTTATTATGCCTTAACTAAAATGTCCTCCGGTAAGTTCCTGATAAACATTCATTTTGCAGATATTTATCATTTCCTGTTAATCTCAATTATAACACAAAATGCGCAATCCGCATCCTTCATTAAAACAATTTTATAATTTCATCGGCACACTAGCTTTATTAATAAGGTTCGGAACCAGCCCCATCAGAAAATAAGACAGTCGCGAATTCTCATAAATGATATTTTCACGACTGTCTTATTCTTGCAGATTATTTAATTCAGATAGTCACCAACCGGAGATGTATTATACTGTTTCTTAATCTCAATCACAATAGAACCATCCTCATTTGTTTTTTCTGATAAGATTCTGTACTCCGTACCGCTCTTTTCCATCTGTGCTTTATACTTTTCACACTCCTGTACAATCGCCTTTTTTGCATACTCTGTAGTTTCTCCGTCATGGTTGGAAAAACGCAATGTCTAAGTGATACAAGCTGTTTTTATTTCACACATTCCATAATTATCATCTCACATCTGTCATATCCAAGTTGTGAGCTGTTCAGACACAGTGTGTAATTGCTGGCTTTTCCCCAGCTCTGATCTGTGTAAAAGTTATAGTTTGTTCTTCGCCTTTTATCTGTGTCTGCCATCATTTTCACAGCTTTCTTCTCTTCTACATTGTATAAACCTGTAATGCGCTGTATTTTTTCCGGCATATCCCCATGAATAAATACATTCAGCACATCATCCCGGTCTTTCAGGATATAGTCTGCATTTCTTCCAATAATCACACAAGGCTCCTTCTCAGCCAAATCTAAAATAATATTTCTCTGTGCCTCATACACCATGTCCTCCACAGATTTTCCTGTGATATCACGACCGGAAAATGCATATGCGAACAATCCTTTTTTCGGTGATAATTCCGCATTCTCCTGAATATATTCCGGTGATAAGCCGGACTTTTCTGCAATCTGACCAATGATATTTTTATCATAATAAGCAATTCCAAGTTTCTTTGCCACTTCTTCTCCGATAAAACGTCCACCGCTTCCAAATTCCCTGCTGATCGTAATAATTCTTTTTGCCATCTCTGATTCCTCCTAGTTTAAAACATCAACCCTATTTTTTCTGATTTTCTTTAAAAATACATATCCCACAAAACATGAAATTATTTCAGTAATTGGAAATGCCCACCAGATCAACGAAACTCCCATCTGACCATTTCTGACAAACAGAGAAAAGATTCCCGCCAGTGGCAGGATAATAATCAGCTGTCTTAAAAGTGAAATCACCAGTGATTCCAGGCCGCCATCCAATGCCTGGTAAATTCCCTGATAAGCAACATTAATTCCGGCAAACAAGAAACTCACTGAAATCACTCTCATCGCGGCAATAAAATATTCTCTTGACTGTCCTGCATTAAACAGCATTGCAAACGCTCCGGGGAAAATCTCCGTAATTGCAATTCCCAGAATCATTAATGCAATGGTATAAATAAGTCCATATTTGATACCATCCTGAATTCTCTTTTTACTTCTCATTCCATAAGCAAATGCAATGATCGGAGTGATCGCATCTCGCAGACCAAAAGCAAGGAAAAGAACAAACTGCTGGACTTTATAGAACAATCCATAGGCTGTCTGTGCTGATGGATTAAATTTCAGGATCAGATTCATCACATAAACCATAATGGACATCAGAGCCTGTGCAATAATTGCCGGAAGTCCGATTGCATAGATTTCTTTTATAACACCAGCATTCGGTTTCATGTATTTCGGTCCATGCCCGAATTCCCTGTTCAGTTTCATATGAAAAATAAGCAGCAATACAGCAGAAGCAACCTGACCAATTACAGTTGCATAAGCTGCACCTTTCACTCCCATTTCAGGGCAAGGTCCAATACCGTAGATCATGATCGGATCAAGAATGATATTTACAACAGCACCAACCACCTGTCCGATTGTAGAATAAAGAGAACGACCTGTTGCCTGTAATAACTTTTCAAATAAAGAAAAGAAAATAATACCAAAAGAAATCAAACAGCATATCCGCAGATAGCTGACTCCCATTTCAAGTACTTCTGCATCAACTGTCTGTGATGAAATATATACTTTCACTCCAAAGATACCAAACAGTAAGCAGACCACGTAAATGATCACACCCAGGAACAGACTGTTTCCTGCTACCTTTGCAGCCTTTTCCCTGTTTCCCTGTCCAAGTGTCCTTGCAAGAAGTGCATTGGTTCCTACACCAGTTCCGATTCCTGCCGCTACCATAAGCATCTGAACCGGAAATACCAGAGTGAGGGCATTTAGTGCTGCTTCACTGCCTACTCTCATATTTCCTACAAACGCACTGTCTACAATGTTATAGACCGCCTGCAATGCCATGGATAAGATCATAGGGATTCCCATCTGGATCATCAGCTTATTCACCGGCATATCCTTCATCTTGTTACTTTCTGCCATTTTACTTTAACTCCTCTCTTTTCTGCGCAAAAAAGTGCGCACCCTGTCACATAAGCTGGACTTACGCTAACAGGCTACACACTTTCTTCATGGCAAATATTTTATTTTAACAAAATCCGCTCCTTACTGACCGGTACTCTTATTCCGTAAAAGTATAACGTACAAAAGAACCCTGATTGTCTCCTGTTACTATTACAACATCTCCACTCTCGTTGCATGTGGATTCCAGAATCGGAAATCTTCCATTTTCTTTTACATAAGCTTCCGGGCTGGTTGCTTCTGCCTCGATCAAAGTTTTTTTACTGTATTGTTCTCCTCCACACGGATTTATATCCTCAATAAAGATTTCATACTCATGCATTTGCAGTTCCTCCTGAAATTCATTTTATAAAAACAAGCAGCATAACTGTTGTTTTCCGACTCATTACGCTACTCGCCCTTATTTTTATTATAAATCCATTTTTCTTTGATTTCAAAAGCGTTTTTTACTAAAAATGTATCTTCTGTTTTTGAGCATTATTACTATGTATTTTCATATCCTGCTGCATCAACAGATGATTGCGCATGGCAAATACCGTATCTTCGTGGATTTCCTGATCATTTTAATACGAATACTTTCTTTAACAATTCCATAATATTCTCATTTTTCAGTCCATATCTTTTCAATGAATTTTGATCAAATGGTTCCTGCTCCAGCAAGTCAATAAAACTATGTATATCATTACCTACTGCAATCGGCAATCCTTCTACTTTTTCAAGCATAAGTTCCGATGCAATACGCAAAATATCTTTTTTATGCTTCTTTATGTCACTGGAATCCACTTTTTCACCTAAATCTTTTCGACTTTTCAAATCAAGATACGCTTTTGCCTTGAAAAGTATTATATATTCTGGTCTTAGAACAGAAAGTCCATTTCTTATAACTTTTCCATTAAGAAGTGCCTTATAGTAATCATCATTCAAAAGAATTGCTGATAAACTGGATACTTCATCATCAATATGTATCGGTGTAATTCCTTCCGCGCTTTTAAGTTCAAAATCGCTTCTACAAAACAATTCGATCATTTTCGGAAATTTATCTTCTTCTGGTTTATCAAACCTATAGAATTGAGGGTTACTACCATTTGTTGCTTTATTTCTATATTTCCCATCAACGATAAACTTCCAAAATTTCTCTCCAAACTCCGGAGTTAATGCTTCAACAATCAAAACCATATCCAGATCTCTTGTAGCCCTGAAATTCACTTCATTGCTCTCAAAAAGAATATCGCAGGCTGCGCCACCTATTAAAACATACTGTTCTTCATAATCTGCAAAGTACTTCCAAAATGTATCTAATCCTTTGACCATACATATTCCTCCAACATCTCATTAATAGAAATATCAACCCGTTCCTCTTCCTGTTCTTCTCCTGTCAGTGACAGTACTACACTCAAAGGATCTTGAAATCCTTTTCCCAGAAAATCAATGAAATATCCCAGTTCCAAGACAATACAGCCAATTTCTTCCAATTCACTCACTTGTTTTTCCGCTTTCACTCCACTATCTTTTAGTTCTTTCTTCGTCACGGCATAAGTAGGATAAACATTATCGGATAAAAGAGAATACTCACATAAAGCAGAAATACCTGCTTTCTTTTCAAATTTTATATCTTCTCTCAAAATAAATCTTCGAATTACTGGATTTCTTAATACCATCTTAATCTGTTGCCATAATTGTTCTCGTTCATCCGGAATATCGATGACTCTTGATTTACCTTTCATACCCAACACATCAATATTTAAATATTCCAGTTCATCAAAACACCGGCTTGCAGATTTTGTTGACACTTCCAATCGTTTCGCCGCATCAGATACTTTTACTTCCTTCCATCGTTCATAAATGGCCATTAAAAGCATTTTTTGCGTCAAAAATGAAATCAAATGAACTGGTGCCAACTCTCTTTCATTTTCTTTACTCAGCAAATACCCAATAAACGGAAGAAATACCTGCTTCCTATCTATTACAAAAGGAATTCCTTCTTCCATCATCTTTTCTTTTATATAAAATGTTGTTCGATCAAGAAAAACTGCACAGTTTAATCCTGTTATTTTTTCCACGCCAGCTCTGTCTCTACGCAAAACAACAAGTCCGATATCATCTTTGGGATGAATAGCCATCCATAATACACCATTAGTCTCTACTGTAAAAATGTCATATCTTCCACGATATGCTAATGGAAGCTTTTTATATACCTCTTTATTCTCTGTCATTATTACATTTTGCCGTAATGTTTTTTCCAAAAATTCTCTCATACTAATCACCTTTTTATAAATGTGACTTTTTTTACGTCACATTTATAATTTATCATATGTTATTTGATTTTTCAAGTAAAATGTAATTACATAATCATAGACTTTTGAAGGTTCCATACGAATTATCTGATAGAGAAGCGTTTCAGAAGGAACCTGGAACCAAAAAGTGTCCCCGTATAGCAAAAGCAGTGGCAGATATTGCCTGAAAAACCGCCTGGGAAAAAGTTTCATTTTGATACTTTATATGCTAAAATGAAACATATCGTATCAAGTGAGAGGTTTTACAGATGTCTAAAAAGAAATATAATCTGAATACAATTTACATCTCTGAGCGTCTGCAGGAGAATCTGAAGCCGATTTCACAATCTGCATTCACTGCTGTGACCGCTCCCATGGGATATGGAAAAACAACTGCTATCAACTGGTATCTGGACAAACAGAGCAAAAACGGAAATTCCTGTGTGATCCGGATCAGTATTTATTCTGATAATCTGTCTGTTTTCTGGCAGAGCGTTCAGAAGGCATTTGCCTTTGCAGGGCTTGATTTTCTGGATAATTATGTTTGCCCCTCAGATGTTGCCAGTGCCGGGATGCTTGCTGATGAGCTTTGTTATGCCCTGAGCGGGCAGACCTCTTACTACATTTTTATTGATGATTTTCATCTGCTGGGTGAACCTCATGTTGCAGATTTTTTTTGTATGCTTGCCAACAGACTGCCTGAAAATATCCACCTGATCGTATCCGGCAGAAATGCTTTTCTGTCCGGAAAAGAAATTCTCCGTCTTGGCAAAAAGTTATATCAGATCCATACCAGGGATCTGTGTCTGAACCGGCGGGAGCTTTCTGTCTATACCCATCGCTGCGGTGCCAGCCTGAACGAAGATCAGCTGAATACGCTTCTCTATTCCAGTGAAGGATGGTTCTCTGCAGTCTATCTGAATCTCTGTACCTTTTTTGAGAGCGGACATTTTCCTGACCATACTTCTAATATCTATGATATGTTTTCCTCTGCCATGATCGCACCTCTTTCTGATGCGCAGCAGGAATTTCTCACTGTTATGGGACTTGCAGATGAATTTACCGTTGAGATGGCTCTTTTTATTACAGGGAATCAAGAAGCCGGACAGATTCTTTCCCTTATGACCAGACAGAATGCTTTTATCACTCCTTTGCCCGATGGAATCAGCTTCCGTTTTCACCATATGATGAAGGAATGTACACAACGCGCCTTTGCCATGCTTTCCCACGAAAAACAGGCAGATTTTCGGAATCGTTACGGACAATGGTATGAATCCCAGGGACAGTTTCTGCAGGCACTTTCTGCCTATAACAAGGCTCTTAACTATGATGCTGCACTTGCTGTTATCCAAAAGGATGCAGGAATCCTTCTGGCTTCTCTTTCGCCGGAAAAGGTTCTCGCATTTCTTGATGCCTGTCCAACAGAAATCCTGAAGAACAGGCCTCTGGCCCTTCTCGTATTAATGCGCCGTATGTTTACCTGGCATCAGATTCCCAAAATGCTGGAACTGAAGCAGCTTCTGACAGATACCATAGCTGAAGATAACACTTTGTCCGAAGATGAGAGAAAGAATCTCTCCGGAGAATGTGATCTTATTATGAGTTTTCTGATGTATAACGATATCACCGGTATGAGCGTTCTGCACCGTCAGGCCAGTTCCAAAATGACCAGACCTGCCATCAGTATCCGCAAAACAGGAAGCTGGACCTTCGGTTCTCCTTCTGTTCTGATGATGTTTCACCGCAGATCCGGAACCCTGGATGCAGAACTGACAGCTATGAATGAATGTATGCCCCACTATTACAGGATTACCCAGGGACATGGACAGGGTGCGGAATTGCTCATGAATGCAGAGGCAGCATTTATGCAGGGAAATTTTTCAGATGCACAGATTCTGCTGGAGCAAACTTATTCCACCATTGCCTCAAACGGACAGCACAATATTTCGCTCTGCTGTGATTTCCTTGCTGCAAGGCTTTCCCTTTTTCAGGAGGGTGTCACCTTTGTGAAGAACCCTGAAGTAAAGCGTAAGGAGCTTCTGTCTCTCCACAATATGATGTGGATGAATATTTTTGACAGTACTTATGCTTACTACTATGCATTGATTAGAATGCCGGAAAAGATTCCTGCATTATTTAAAGACCATATGTTATCCACTGTCAGCTTTCTTTCTCCCTGCAGACCTATGATGGAAATGATCGAGAATCAGGTCTTTCTTTCACAGAAAATGTACGCAAAAGTTATAGGCAGAAGCGAAACGCTTCTGCCTGTCTGTGAGAAAATGCACTATGAACTTGTGTCTCTCCACGTTCAGATCCAGACCGCTGCTGCTTACGCAATGCTGGGCAAACATCATGATGCACGACAGCTTCTGCAGAAAGCCTTAGGACACGCCATGCCGGATGGCTTTCTGATTCCTTTTGTAGAAAATTATACCTATATCAAGGACGTGCTGAGCAGTATTAATTCCATAACACCAGAGCCTTTCACAGACCGGATCCTTTCCCTTGGTTCTGTTTATGAACAACACTGTCTCCGTCTGTCCAGCCGTAATTCCAGACCTGAGATCCTGAATGTGCTGAACAACAGAGAAGCAGAAATCGCAGCTTTGATCACTGACCGTCTGAGCAACCGAGAAATTGCCGAGAGGTTATTTCTCTCTGAAGGCACTGTGAAGCAATATATCAACCAGATTTATTCCAAGTTGATGCTCAACGGCGATACACGCACCAAAAGGAAACAACTGGCAGAGCTGATTTCTTCCATAAACAAGGGCCTTACCTGACACTTTGAGAAAAAAAAGCAAGGAAATTCACATGACCAAAGTCTTGCGATTTCCTTGCTATTTTGCAAGAATTACAAATTTAAAGTTTTTTACTTATTTGCATTTCTGATAGTATTTAAATACTGTTGGATTTCTTCTTGTTCGGGCATTACTCGCAGCGCACCTTTTCTTGTAGTAATGATAGAAGCTACTACATTGGCAAAATTTAGCATTTCTGTTTCCTTGAGAATATCCTCGGAAATCTCAGTTTTATTCAGCATCATGTCTGCTCTCAACTGATCTCCAAAAAAATCATTACCAACCTTACCAATAAATGCTGTATTATGTCCCAATTTATAGCAATCCTCTGAAATAATGCATCTTAATCCAGCCCATCAGAGTGTGAAATCCTGCGTCAGATATCTTTGCCGTGCGTCAGCACGCCTGCAGATATCTTCCTTGTCTTTCGCACTCTGCTGAACTGTCTTAAATGCATTATTTACGAAGATTGCTATAGAACGCTTTATTATAATAAATCATATTTCACTATATCAAGCTTAACTGCACCATCAGCAAAGAAAGAAATCCCCTTTGCTTCCTGCTTTGTAAGAATAACCGCAGACATAACCTGCTCGCCGTCATTAATAAATACTTCCACACTAAACTTATCCAAAATCACACGCAGTTTTAGTTCATTGCTGTCACCGTTTACCAGACAACTGCTCTGATGAACCAGCGCCCGTTCGCTTCCTGAGAATTTTCTATCGATTTTTAAAACAGATTCATCCGGACGGAAGCATAATGTAGAATGATATTTCTCATTCTCTGCAAAACAGAGTTCAAATTTTTTATAAAGATTGTCTTTATCTGCCGGTCGTATCACAAGTTCCAGATCTACCGTTCGTCCTTCAATCTGATCCAGTGTGAGCCTGGTATCTTTTATCACAACATTGTTATACTCGACTTTGTTTGCACGCATGGCATTAAGTTCTCTGATCGGAACCTGATACAATCTTCCGTTTTTAACAGACAGTTCTCTTGGAAGACTCATTTGTGCGAACCATCCAGAGTCATTGCATCGATATGCAAGCGTATCCCAGTTCTGCATCCAGGCGATCATAATTCTTCGTCCATCCGGTGCAAGCAGTGTCTGCATTGCGTAATAGTCAATTCCGTAATCAACACCTTGACAAAACTGTTCCTTTAAAGTATGTGTCTCAGGATCCAACTCCCCAATAATACATAACGTTCCATTTCCATTATGAAATTCTAATCCTTCCGGAAGCATATCCTGTGGACTTGTCAGAAGCACATATTTGCCATCCAATTCAAAGAAATCCGGGCATTCCCACATTTTTCCATAACGATTTTGATTCTTTGCCAGAATGCTTACAAATTCCCATTCAAAGCCATTTTTACTTCTGTAAAGAAGGATCTGTCCGCTTCCATCAGCCGGACGACTTCCTATAACACAATAAAAGTTTCCATCGTTCCCTTTCCAGATTTTGGGATCACGAAAGTCTACTTTACTAGCCCCCTTTGGAAGATCTTTGGCTGTCAGAACCGGATTCTTATCATACTTTTCATAATCCTTACCATCTCCAACTGCCACTGCCTGTGTCTGAATATCCCTTACAGTTCCGTCTTCCAGTTTCTCCTGATTTACAGAAGTATACATAAGCAACTGTCTGCCATCCTCTAATTCTATGGCACTTCCTGAAAAACAGCCGAATTTATCATAATCTTCATCCGGTGCCAATGCAGTCGGAACATAGTTCCAATGCAATAAATCCTTACTCACTACATGTCCCCAGTGCATACTGTCCCAATGTGTGCTATACGGATTATACTGGTAGAACAAATGATACTCTCCTTTATAATAGGAAAATCCATTTGGATCATTCATCCAGCCAACATAAGGAGTTATATGAAAGGCTGGTCTTTCTTCCTCTTTGATCTGCTGTCCCTGTATAAATTCATATTTTCTTGCCTTTTCCAACATTTCGCTCATATAGTTCCTCCTGTCAAAATGATATCTTCTCTTATTTTTCACTGCTTAATGAATCCTGATACTGGTCAAAATATTTTTGCTTGATTGAAAGGTAATCGGAAAGCCCGTACTTCTCCATTTTTTTCAGATAAGAATCCCATTCTTCATCAATTCCTCCGTTCAGGATCCAATCTGCTTTCTTCTGTTCTGCATATTTCTTAATATCTGTATCATACTGTGACACTTTGTTTGTATCATCAATACTCATAAATACATTAGGATAAACATATTTGCTGTTCATATCCTGTAAATATGTCTCATGCATATTATCCAGACGCCATTTCGCATCTTCCGGCTGTGTTACATATACGTCATAATATTCATTTAATATAGCGAGAGGACCATTTACAGATTGCGCTTCACGTACTTCCACCGGTGACTGATCTCCTAAGTCCATATGCTTTAACATTTTTTCGCCATCTTTGTTTACAGACAGCTCAAAAATATTAAAGGAATCCTTCTCTCCATAGGTTCCCCAGTTATTTTGCGGAGACTGAAGGGGTGCATACATCTGATCGATCCATGCGGCAGCAAGTGCCGTGTTACGGCAGCTGGTAGTAAGCACACATCTTCCTCTGTCAAAACCGCTAGTCTCACTGTTGTTCTGTCTGGTGATATTTCTCATTCCATCCGGTCCGGTCAGTGCCGGAAGCATCACATAATCCGTATTGTTGTCTATATTAGCAATATCCCATGTGAAGCAAAGTCCATAACGGTGATTCTTTCCTTTTGCAACATAAGTAGACCATTCCTGTGTAAATGCTTCCGGATCGATCAGATTCTCTGTCACAAGTTTATGCAGCCATTTGATACCTTCTTTGTATCCTTCCTGAACCGTTGTATAAATCACCTTACCTTCATCTGTTACAGCAAAATGATCTCCTGTGTCCCCATAACCATCTCCGAATCCATTTATTAAGATTGAAGGATCCTGATCTCCGTTATTGATAATAAATGACATCGGTATTACATCACCTTCAATGGAAAACTCTTGTTTCAGATCATCTGCATGATCTCGAAATTGAATCAGTACCTGCTCCAGTTCATCTGTTGTTGTTGGAATCTCAAGACCAAGATAATCAAGCCATTTCTTATTAATATAAGGAATATCTCCAATGGCCTGAATTGCTTCTTTTCCGGAACCAAGCTGTTCAATCCACGGAAAAGAGTAAATATGTCCATCCGGTGCTGTACACATGGTTCTGTATTCCGGGTATTTTTCAAACACAGCCTGAAGGTTTGGCATATATTTGTCAATCAGATTTTCCAGCGGAATAATTATTCCCTGCTTTGCATAACGCAACAGATCATAATCACTCATGCCTGCATTAAACAGTCCATCCGGCAGATTTCCAAACTGAGCCAACGCCAGATTCTTTTTATCTGAAAACTGATCTGATACAAAGCAGGTCCAGTCAATATGAACATTTGTCTGTTCTTCCATTCTCTGGAAAATCACTCTTTTATTTGGATCCTGTGTTGAAGTGGCCGGTGCACTGGTAATAAAAGAAAGCTCCTCTGTTTCTTTCAATGGAAACTGTACATCCGATACCGGTGTATCCGGATTAATCTCAGCATCAAGCCTCTGCTGTTTTCCACACCCCATTATACTTACCATCATTGTTAAAGAAAGTCCAAGTGCAAGCAAACTTCTTACTCTGTTTTTCTTCATATCTGTATCATTCCTTTCTTTAGCCTTTTACCGATCCAACCATAATTCCTTTATCAAAATATTTCTGGAAAAATGGATACATCACTAAAAGTGGTAAACTTGATACTACAATTGTTGCATATTTCAACTGTTCTGCTACCTTTGCCATCTCTGCTGTGCTTTGGATATCTGCAATCATTCCCGGCTGTGGAGTATTCTGCACCAGGATTGAACGCAGTACCAGCTGCAATGGCTGAAGATTTGCATCGTTCAAATAAATCATCGCATCAAAGTAGCTATTCCACATTCCGACAAATGACCACAGTGCCAGTACTGCAATAATCGGTTTACATACCGGCATCATAATTTTGAAAAAATGCTGAATTTCATTAGCACCGTCAATTGCAGATGCTTCTCTTAATTCTGCCGGAATTGACTGATAATAAGTTCTTGCAAGAATCATATTCCAAACGTTAAATGCTCCCGGAATCAAAACCGCCCATACTGTATTTACCATATGCAGCTGATTGATCAAAATAAATGTTGGAATCATTCCTCCCCCAAAAAACATTGTGATCAGAAAAATCAGATTAAAAAATTTTCTTCCCACAAATTCTTTTTTAGACAGAGGAAAGGCTGCCAGTAATGTTACAAAAACTGAGATCACTGTAAATGCAAATGAATACAGAAAAGAATTCAAAAATCCGCGCCAGATCATCTCATTCTCCAGTACTCTTCTATAAGCATCCAAAGTCCAGTCCTTAATATCAGAGCTCAGTCCCTGATTATTCAAAACAGTAGGATCCATAAAAGATGCAAGCACTACATATATAATTGGAATCGCAATAGAAAGTACAAACAGTCCAAGAATCGTGAATCCAATTCCAAGGATCAGACGATCTGTCCTTGAATATTTTCTCTTCTTTTTCTCCATCTTCTCTTCCTCCTATAATCCCTCTCCATCATTCAGCTTCTTTACAACCCAGTTTACAAAAATCAACAGAATTACATTTACAACTGAATTAAACAGACCTACTGCCGTAGAATAACCATAATCACCGTTCAAAAGACCGATGCGATATACATATGTAGATAAAATTTCTGATGCCGGCAGGTTCATATCTGTCTGCAATGCATATGCCTTCTCAAATCCAATGCTCATAATATTTCCTGCCTGCAGGATAAACTGAATTACAATAATGTTCTTAATCGCCGGAAGCTCCACGTACCAGATCTGCTGCAAAAGGTTTGCACCATCCATAACTGCCGCTTCTTCCAACTCTTTGCTCGCATTAGATAATGCTGCAGTATACATAATAGATGCCCAGCCTGCAGTCTGCCAGATTCCACTTGCTATATAAATAGTACGGAAAGCAGATGGCATTGTCATCCAGTTTGTGCTAATCCCAAGCAGCCTGTTCAAAGGTCCTACCGGTGATAACAGCATACGAACCATACCACAAAGTACTATTACAGATATAAAATTCGGCATATAGATCAGAAGCTGTACTTTTTTCTTGATCCCTGTTTTTTGGATACGATTCATAAGTAATGCCAGAATAATCGGAACCGGAAATCCCCATAATAATCCATAGATACTCAGCTTTAATGTATTCATCAGATAGTTCATAAAATCCGGTGATGATAAAAAACGTCTGAAATATTCAAGTCCAACCCATGGACTTCCAAGTACTCCCTTGATTACATTATAATCTTCAAACGCAATCAAAAGCCCTCCCATCGGAAGATACTTAAAAATGATTGTCAGTAAAAGTCCCGGCATTAAGAAAAAAAGATATAACTGCCAGTTTTTCTTCACATACGTAACCTTATTTCTCCACGTCTGCTTGCTTACGGGCTTTGCTTGGTTCTGCACTGTTTTCATGCACTTTTTCCTCCATTCCTTTCATACATTGTTCACGAAACCGGTTAAGTAACCGGTTACTTTATAATCTGATGTTACTACATCACACACTCTCTGTCAACACTTTTCTTCATTAAAATAACCGGTTACGTAATCGGTTATTTTAATATTGCCTTTTTGTATAATAATTGCTATACTAAAAAAAATATTTGCATTTATTTATAAGGAGAATAAGTTTCATGTCAAAAAAACAGGTGACATTTGCAGATATTGCAGCATATACCCATTTTTCAAAAACTACAATATCAAGATATTTCAATCATCCTGATTCCCTTACACTTGAAAATCAGGAAAAAATTTCTCAGGCCCTTGATATCCTTGGCTATAAAAAAAATAAACTTGCAAAAGTTCTGGCGAATGGAAAAAGTGAATTTATCGGAATCATTATTCCGAATCTTTATCTGCATTATTATTCTGAAATGCTGACACAACTGCTGTCCAGCTACAGTGATTATCACTACAAATTCCTCGTCTTTAGTAGTGAACATGGGGCTGAAGAAGAACAGCAATATATTGAAGAGCTCCTATCCTATCAGATTGAAGGTCTCATTGTTTTAAGTCATACGCTGTCATCAAAACAATTATCCTCCTATCAGATTCCCATCGTTGCCATTGAACGTGAAGCGGAATATATCAGCAGTGTTACCACTGACAACTATATGGGTGCGCTTCAGGCTACCACTCTGCTGATCCGTGATAAATGTGATATACTGATCCACATCAATGTCAATGTTGAGAAAACAGTTCCTGCTTACGACCGTATTCGCGCATTTAAGGAAACCTGTGAAGAATATCAGGTTCCTTATGATATTGATCTAAGTGTAAGCGGTAATTCTTATCAGGAAATTTTAAATGAAATAAGACGTATTTTTACAAGAATAGAAGAGAAATATCCCAATCAAAAAAAAGGTATTTTCCTTTCCAACGATACCTATGCAAACATGTTTCTTAACCTGATTTTCCAGAAATACCGAGAATTACCCTCTTTCTATGAAATCATAGGATTTGATAATTCTCCCATTGCCAGTGAGGCAATTCTCCCAATCACAACCGTTGGTCAGCAGATTGATATTATTGCACAAACTGCCATGGAGCTTCTGGTTCAACAGATGGAAGAACAAAAAAAACGTTCCCCTAAACCACTGGAAAAGCCTGTCCATAAACAGATTGCTCCGATATTGATTCGCCGTAATACAACCAGTTAAAACTAACCTTTCATTTTTCTCCGGAATACAATCTGTCCCAGAAATATTTCTGCCATACCGGATATTGGAATACTTAATTATTCGGGCAAAAAGGGGATGCCGAAAAGTGGTATTAACCGGCATCCCCTTTATTGATTGTATTATCTTATTTCATATGATCTTTTTCAGTTATTTTGCGAATAACCCGGCATGGATTTCCGGCAGCCAGACTATATGGAGGAATGTCCCTTGTCACAACACTTCCTGCTCCTATTACACATCCCTCTCCTATGGTAACACCACCACAAACAACCACATTGGATGCCAGCCAGCAATTATCTTTTATAGTAATTGAAGGGAAAGCGAAGGAAAGAAACTTTGGGAGACAAACTCCAGGCGATCAGAGATTTATAAAGAAAGCATATCATTTTTAATATGGCATTTAAAAGATTCTCAATGTCCAGGTCTTTCAGCTCAAAGTGCTTTCCTCGGACAGGTTTTGACACATTCCATGCACAAAATACATTCTGTTCCGTTTTTCCGTTTTCTGGAGTTATCGGTTATATCAACATTCATCGGACAAACTTTTTTACATTTTCCACATGAAATACACTTCTCTTTGTCACACTTAACCCTGACTACAGAGAAATAACTCATAGGTTTCAGAAAGATCGTGACAGGACAAATATACTTACAGAACGCTCTGTTATCTTTGAATAGGAATGCCAGAATAATCCCCACAATATAATACAGAATATTCCCCACGATAAAAGCTATAAACATGATTTTCTCCATATTCTCTACGTGATTCAGAAAAAGTAGCACCACGAAAGAGAACGAAAATGCAAATGTAATATACCGGATGAAACCTATCTTTTTTCTTGCAGCCTGAGGCTTTTTATATGGTAAAAAGTCCAACACCATAGCTGTCCAACAGGCATATCCGCACCATCCTCTTCCAAACAAAAGTGGTCCGAATATTTTTGCAACAACATAATGGATCGTAGCTGCTTCAAATACTCCGGTAAACAGATAATACCAAAAACCTTCAATCTGCATGTTTTCCCGGCATATAAGCCCCAGATAAATCAGCATATACAAACCAACCAGAAGTTGAACGATCCTACGTGCATGCTTATAATTAAACTGAAAAAGCAAAAGCCCAACAGTAATCGATGTTCCAATATAACTGAAATTTAAAAGATAAAACAGAATATCTTTGGTAAGCCATAGTGTAACAGCCACTATTTCAAATACTATCCACATTCCAAAGGGTGCCAGCCGTTTCCGTCTCATATTCATTTTCTCCAACATTGTGCCCCTAACTTGATATCTACGAATTGCTCCGCTGCAAAGCAGCTCCCACAATTCTCATCATATCTCAATATAAAGTATTTGTCTAATGTTTCTATTAAGTAAATATTTGTCAGACCAATTTGCCATAAGTACCAGAATATCAGGATTTGTGAAGGCAATTTATAGTAGATTTTGGCATATACATTTCGATTTTTTTTGAGTATAATAATTCCGAAAAAGTATTTTGACAGTAAATAAATGCGACATCATTGCACAGGAGGCATGGGATATGATTATTACAATAGCAAGACAGTGCGGAAGCGGCGGACATGAAATAGGAAAAGAACTGGCTTCCAGACTTGGACTGGAACTCTATGACAGAAAGAAACTGGAAGAAGAGGCCAAAAAACTTGGAAAGCTTGACGAAAACAAAGAATTTTTCCAGGAAAAGGCAGTAAACAGCCTGCTCTACAGCATTGCTGTAAGCTACGGAGAAAGCAATCCGATGGAAAAATCTTTTGAACTTATACGTGAACTTACGCAGCAAAAATCTGCCGTAATCATCGGACGCTGTTCAGGAGCGATCTATGCAAATGATCCTGAGGCAACTACTGTTTTTCTTCACGCAGATAAAGACTGCCGTATCAAACGTGTAATGGAACGGGACGGTATTAATGAGAAAAAAGCTGCAAAGCTGATAAAGGAAGTGGATGAGAAAAGAGCATCTTTCCACAAATTCTGCACAGGCAAAGAATGGGAAGACGCCAACCAGTATCAGCTGTCTATTGATACAGGCAAACTTGATATTTCCGATGCAGCAGACATGATCATAAATTATATCAATGCTAAAAATATCGGACAAAAGCACCTGTAATTTCCAAATAACACTGTAAAAATCAGGCACAAGTTTCCGAAATATAACTTGTGCCTGATTTGCATTTTCTTTTAATATTTACTGTTTGACTGATCGGATTCATCCATCGGATATCTCTGTAAATTCGCAGATAGACTTCTCAAATATGCAACGCATCAATGTTCCAGGATATATTCCATCTGCCTTTCTTTTGTTTTCATACCCATTTTTTCATAGAACTTTTCGGCTGAAGTATTTCCTGCCCAGACGTTCAGTGTCACTTCATAACAGCCCATTCGCTTTGCTTCATTTTTTACATATTCAAACAACCTCTCGCCGATATGCTGTCCTCGTGCCTGCTGATCAACACATAGATCATCTATAAAAAAAGACTTAAACGGTACCATATTAGTTGAAAAAGGCTGTTCCTGTAATTGGCAAAATGCATATCCTACACAAACATCTTCCTCGTTCACTGCTACATATATGGGTTTTTCTTCTTTTCCTAATAGCTCTGTCAATTGGCTTACAGTATATTTTGTGGTACCGGGAATAAAAATATCAGGTCTTATATCTGCATGGATCTGCAATACCTGTCCCAACAGTTCAATTATTCTTAGAATGTCTTTTTCTTCTGCTTTTCTAATAGTCATTTTTTGTCCTCCAAGTAACAAATTATTCCACATGTCGATTTCTTTAAAGATATCTTCCCAGCATATTTTTCACACATTTTTCTACCATATCCATACTTTCTATACATACCTCTTTTTTCATTCCTGCCGCAATTCCCACAGTCAGGAGTTCTTTTCTGCCTGGATTACGTCCATTTCCGTCAACTGTTGTAGTATGCTCTCCATAGTATGTGTTACTGTAAGTAAGATCATATGCCGGACTCAGGCTCCATCTGTCTTTTTCATCATCATATAAATAGGTGAAATTCTTTGAATGATCATCTCTGTTATGTGCAAAAACATTAAAACACATCCTGCGAAACATCTCTCTCATATCTTTCTCATTATCTCTGGTTAATATTTTTGTCAGTTTCATCAGACTGTGATAATCCAGGCTTGGCTGCTCAAAATTCAACTCCAGCAACGCAGCAGCTGTCAGCATATGAATTCTCTTTGTTCCATTTTTATCTGATATCCTGTCAAACCGCTTAATCCCAAAATATCCCTCACAGTTCTCAGATGGAAATAGTCTGGTTTCACTCATTATAATACCACATTTTTTTGCGCAGCATGAATAATCATATTCCATCTTCCCTGCATTTTCTCCATCCACATGTGCAGGAAATTTAATAATCCATTCCTCTCCATTCACTGTAGTCATAATTTTGGGTCTGGCTCCACCACTTGTACCACCGAGACGATATAATTCATCCAATCTATCGGAGTATTCCGTATTTAGTATTTTCCGGCACTGCTCCGCAAGTTCATCCAAATCCACATCTCCATATTGTTCATCTATTTTTTTCTCCGGATAATAGGTAAGTGCTCCCATACCTGACTTTCCAACAATTGCCAGCCGATCCAGCACTGTTAATTTGTCTGGATTCTGCTTATGTGCACGTAGCAGACGATCCAACAACAATCTCCCCCAATTATCCGGCAAACTATCTGCAAATACTCCAAATAATCCGTCAAAATAATCTTTTGTCGGTACAAAAACCTGCTTTTTAAGGGGAAGTGAAAACGGACTGATCGGAAAACCATTTTCAATCCATTCTTCACTATATTGAAACGCAGCTTTATGGTCAGCTGTCATAGCCAGTGTTCCTACAAGTTTTTCATCATAAAATACCTGTAATGCATTACCTTCCCTCATTTATGACCTCCTGAATATCTTTATATGGAACATGCGTAAAAATATTTCTAAGCTCATCTGCAATATCCAAAGCCATGGCAATCTTTGTCAGTGATATCAATGATATCTGTCCGGTAGTTTCGAATCTCTTAATTGAACCATAGCTTACTCCGCTCATGGAAGATAATTTTTCCTGAGAAATAGAGCGTCGTTTTCTGATCTTACGCACCCTTTGTGCAAGCTTCTGATCCAGTTCCTCTGCTGTTTCCCATACAAACTGTTCCATTTTCCCTCCTTGCTTTTTATTGTTTTATGGATATTATTTTATCCAAAATTTCGCTATTTCATTAAAATCAGATAATATTTTATCCAATATTATTCTATCATTTACTCTTTCATAAATCAAGCCTTTACCTATTCTTTATATATTATTGAAAATTTATCAAAAAAAAGAAAAAGCACCTGATGTATCGTCAGATTTGTGATATACTTTATGTATTACTTACAGACTCCCGGGGGAAACAACTATGCAAAATATAATTCCCGATGAAAGATATTCTGTGGCTGACGAGGCCATTTTAGGTGCTTTTTTCAAATTGTTAAAAGAAAAGAAGCCTGACAGGATTACTGTATCCGACATCACTAAAACAGCTGGTATTGCCAGAAGTACCTTTTATAATCACTATCAGGACATCCCTTCACTGATCTCTGCAGTTGAGGATAAAACTATTCATGATGTTTTTTCCATGATGGAAAATTTCCAGCCAAAAAATGACCGGGATATCTGCAGTTCCTATTTTCTGACTCTGTGCCGGTACACCATGGAAAATCCTTTTCTGTCCGGTCTTTTGAGCACGCCTCATGGCAATGATCTGTTTGAAAAAATGCTGACTATGCTCCATCATTATGTTACAGAAACTACATCTAATTCCAGGCCTGACAGGCATACAAAGGAAGAAGTTTCCTATGTAATCACCTGCGCCATCGGCAGTACCATCGGCGTTCTCCACAAATGGAGCCGGGATAATTTTAATCTGGCACCGGAAGTGATCGCTGATATTCTGTCTGAGGTTTTTTTATCCGGTATGCTTCCACTTTTATCTTAAGCCTCTGTCTTATTCCAGAGGCTCATCAATCAGAACATCCTGTCTCCTGATCTTTTTTGTTGTGTTGCGGATAAACGGATTTTTGCGGACAACCAATCCTGTAATGCGGCGATAGGTGGGCTGATTTCTGTTATATTCATCCAAAAATGCCTGAAGCTGTGCCTGAATTGCCTCTGCATCCAATGCTTTCGCTTCCACAACAGCCTGCTCCGGATAGATGCGGGCGGTCAGTCCATTGTCCTCACCTGTGACGATCACTTCTCCTACCAGCGGATTCAGAGCCAGCTTATTCTCAATCTCCTCCGGAGATACATTTTCACCGTTGGACAGGATGATCAGGTTCTTCACACGTCCATTGATAAACAGATAACCGTCTTCATCCATATATCCCTTGTCACCGGTATGTAGCCAGCCATCCTTTAAAGTCTCTGCTGTCTCATCAGGCATCTGATAATATCCCTTCATAACACTGCTTCCCTTTACCAGAATCTCACCGTTTTCGAATCTGATTTCTGCATTTTCAAGTGGTTTTCCAATAGAACCCTTTTTATGATTTTCCGGTGTATTGTTGCTGATAACAGGGGAACATTCTGACATTCCATAACCTTCCAGTACTTCAACGCCATATTCTGCAAAACGGTCAATATAATATGGATCCAGATGTGCACCGCCTGTAAAGATAATACGCAATTTTCCACCGAATACCTTTTCTGCCAGAACTGCCTTCGGGATTGACGGATCAGCGGCAACCAGTCTCTTATAAATAGTTTCGATCATCATTGGAACCATAAGCATAATCTCCGGTTTGAAAATACTCATATTCCTTACCATATGGAGCAATGAATCATTGATACAAAGAGTTGCACCCAGTGAAAATCCCTTCAGCCAGTCCATAACCAGACAGAATGCGTGATGGATCGGAAGCACACTGAGCACGGCAGTTCCCGGTTCTGCCGTAATCTTTACTGCCTCAACATTGGAGGCCAGATTATTCTGTGTCAGCATAACACCCTTGCTCTTTCCTGTTGTTCCGGAAGTGAAAATGATGGTCGCAATATCCTCTGCATCCGGGCAGACAGAATCTGCTGATGCGCTCTTTCCTGCATTTCGAAGTTCACCAATACCATATACCTTTGCCGGTGCATCTTCTACCTCTTCCTGAAGCATCCACACCTTCTGAAGTTTCGGGCAGTTTTCAAGAAATGCATCCAGATATGGTTTAAGCTTCGGACTTAAGAAAAGAGCTACGGAATCGGAACGGTTAAGCAAATCGATCAGATCCTCACAGGGAAGTGCGGCATCCAGCGGTACTGCAGTGGTACATCCGGTGATGATTCCCAGATAACTTTCCATCCACTCTACAGAACTGGTTCCGATCAGTGCAATGTGTTTGCCCTCAAAGCCTTCTGCAAGAAGACCTTTTCTGGTGGAAACTACATTTTCCATCAGTTCGCCATAGCTTCTTTTCATAATTTCCTTTTTGTTGAGCCATTTTACTGCTTTTACTTCATCAAATTTACGTACACTTTCTTCTAATATATTTCTGATCAGCATATCTGTCCCCCATTATTTTCTGAACTGTTCAAGTTATGGATATCCTGTCAGGTACAAAATATCCTTGACCCTGACATCTTTATAAGTTTTGCTTCGAAAAAAATTACTGAAGTTCTTCCAGCAGATTTAAGGCTTCGCCAAGAGTTGTGATCTTCAGCACTTCGCTCTCGTCAAGTTCAAGATCAAAGGTATCCTCAAGCTCACCTAAAAAGGACATAAAATCCAGAGAACTGAAACCCAGATCCTCGCGGAATCTCATTTCATTATTCATTTCTTCCGGTGCTACCTTGCTATACTGTGCTACAATATTTTTAAATTCCATTTCCTGATTCATTGCATTTCCTCCTGATATTGATTTAGTTAAACCAGTTCCATAATTTCGCCGATGCTCATATCCGGCTCTGCGATTCCCTTGAAAAGAATACGCATCATATAATAATAGAGCAGTTCCATATCATGTTCCTCCAGATGAGCAGTCTGGTAATGATAGGAAAAGTTCATACCTCCATCTTCTGTATGGGATACAGTCAGATACATCTTCTTGGTGGCTGCACCGTTTGCAAACCATTTTGCATGCTGACGGATAGTTCCAAGCATTTCATTCTCTACCTTCACAGTCATTGGCTGGTAAGTCAGATAACAGCTCTCATATCCTGTATGCTCCGGTGTATTGTATCTCTTTCTCATCTCATCCATAATAAATGCCGGATCGTAATTGCTGTGCATATAGATACGATTCTGCATATTCTGGATCTCATAAGCAGCAGAAAGGAAATCTGTCTCTGGTGCGATCACTGTTCTGCATGGGAACATGATAGTTCTGCTTCCTCCTGAAGTCCATTCATCATGAGTAGAACGTCTGGATATAAAGTTCTGGATAGTGATATCTTCCTGTCCGTTATTTACCTTTGACAGATAGGTACGGATGCCAAGCAGAAGAAGGTTTGTCATAGACAGCTGATGGTTCATACAGAAATCGATCAGATTTTTAGTTGGTCCCGGCTCCAGATAATAATCCTTAACTGCCACAAACAGATCCTTCATCTCAATGTCAGAAGAACGAAGTTTTGGATTTCCATGACGTTTTCTTGCTTCCTCCAGTACGGACGGTCCCTGAATATCAGAATACAGAGGTTCGCCCAGTGCATCCAGCTGATCATCCCAGAATTTCTTATCTTTTGCAAAACGTTTCTCGTTGCCTGCTTTTGCAAGGTCTTTTTTCAGTACTGTCTCAAAGTCTGCCAGTTCCTGCGGATAGGCTGTTCCATATTTATAATAGGTATATAACTGAAACAGATCACCGATCATTACTACCAGACCACAGGAATCGATCAGTCTGTGATCCATATGTACAAAGAAACCATTATATCCTTCCGGCAGCTTCAGCATAGTAAACTCGCACATGGGAATGTCATCACCGTCAAAGGTTTCGTATGCCCACTGCTGCATCAGCTCGTCTGCTTTTGCAAGGCTTCCCATTCCTGACAGATCCTTGAATCCGATATCTCTTGGATCCTGTTTTACAAGGTATTGCTGTACATTTCCGTCTTTATCAGGCTTCGTAAAACGGATTCTGGTGCATCCGGAACGTTCTGTCTCCATCTGAATACATTTTTTTAATAATCCAAAATCCAGTTCAGCCTGTACAGACGCCACAACACTGACACCGGATACCTGCTGTGTACCGTAATCCATGATCCAGTTATGGTGCATTTTCTGTGCTGCTGTTAAAGGATAGTAGTTTGTCATACTTTATTTAACCTCCATCACCCGTTTTTTCTCTTTTCCCGGGTACAAAAACATTACATACTTGTTCAGTAGCCCACAGTTATTTTAAAAATAATGTACTGGCAGCTACAACATTACTTTTTTAATTACGTGACAAAAATAGCACAGATTTTTCCCAAATGCCAGTACCCTCAGCACTTAATGAACACTTTACATAAAATTGACCGAGACTTATCATGCATTTAACCGAATCAAGCAAGTCCCCACCCACTGCTTCAATTGCGAAAAGCAATAAGCAGTGGATGGGGACTTGCTTGTATCAGGAGGAGTGCAAGCTCCTTCTGATAAACTGCGGAGCAGTTATTCGGTTATGAGCAAGTAGCGAAGCGGATTGCGAATATCCGCTTGACCATACGCATCTGATAAGTCCCGGTCAGGGATTGTTGTCATTCGTAATCGCCTTTGGCGGTTGAAAACAGTCACATTATTTTTCAGAATTACTGCCATCATATTTCTCAAAAAACTCCATCACTGTACGCTGATACAGTTCCGGATCTGCATAGGCACTGCACAGATGCCTTGCTCCCTGTACAATGACCAGTTCCTTTGGTGCTTTGCACAGCATATAGTTCTGGAATGAATTGTTCGGGTACACATAAGTATCCTTCTCTCCATGAAAGAAAAGGACAGGTCTTGTATTCCTTTTCATAGCTTCTGTGGTATCTGCATCTTTCATACGAAATCCTGCCACAAAATGGCACAGACAGTCCATTTCCTTCAAAAGCAAAGGGATATAATGCAGATGGAACCAGTTGTCAGCCATATCCCGCATCTGTCTTTCCATAGACTGAAAACCACAGTCTGCGATCAGTCCCTTCACCTCTGACGGAAGCCTGTATCCGGATGCCATCAGTACAGCGGCTGCTCCCATAGACTGTCCATACAGATAGATTGGAAGCTTTTCTTTATTTCTCTCGGACACATAAATTGCCCAACGCTGCACATCCCATTTTTCCTTTGCTCCAAAGGTAATATATTTTCCTTCACTTTCTCCACAACATCGCTGTTCCATAAACAGAAGATTACATTGATGCTCATGGAGATATTTTGCCATAAATGACAGGGAACCAAATCTGCTGCCCCTGTAACCATGGCTTAAGATAACAAACCGCTTTGCATGCTCTGCCGGCAGATAGAATCCGTGGAGTTTTAATCCATCCACGCTCTGGATATAACAGTCCTGCATCTTCTGAGCCTCGCACCATGCCCTGCTCTCATCATATTCCTTTGCATATCCGTTTCTGGGATGATTATCCCGTATATGGGATAATTCAAACCATTTCTTTCTTTCCTTTTTCCTTCCCCCTCTTTTGCAGCAGACCACCATGTTAAAAAAGCGCCAGCCAATCTCCATAATTCCCGAGAAAAAAAGCAATCCTGCTGCTGACAACCTGAAAAATTTTTTCTTCATCTGATTTTCCCTCTTCTTACCTGTCAGAATGTGTTTGAAATAACTACACCACTTGCTTGTCTGCGAGTCCTGTTGTACAGATGAAAAAGCCTCAGTGTAGCCCGAAATATTCATGCCAGCTTTCTCATAATCTGTTTTCTGTAAATTTCTCTATAAATTCTTCATACCCACAAGGTTTCCCCCAGAAATATCCCTGTGTGAATTCCGGGTACAATTTTCGGATCATGGCCCATTCCTGCTCATTTTCCACGCCTTCAATGCAAATCCTCATATCCAGATTATGGATCATGGTACAAAACTGATTCAGCAGATAATATTCCTGTTTATCTGCAACTGCTTTGGCAGTGAAAGAGCGGTCGATCTTAATGATCTCCGGTTTCAGTTCGCTGAGATAATGGAAATTCGAGTATCCGGTTCCAAAATCATCCAGTGCAAGACTGATTCCCATCCGCTTTAGTTCTGTAAGAAAATGCTTCTCATTTATATTTTGTTCCAGAAGGTCACTCTCTGTCAATTCCACGATCAAGGCTTCCAACGGCAGCCCGGCTCTTTTCATTTCCGCACTGATATCCTGGATCACATCAGACTTGGATGCCTGAACCTGAGAAATATTAATACTTACTCTGAACTCTGGAATTACTTTCCTGATTTCACTGCATTTTCCCATAACCTCCCTCATCATCCATCGGCCAGCAGGAATAATAAGTCCTGTTTCTTCCAGAATCGGAATAAACTCTGCCGGTGAAACCATTCCAAATTTTTCAGAAGTAAAACGCATTAAAGCTTCTGCTCCATAAGACACCTTTTTATCTTCAGCAAATACAGGCTGATAAAAAGCCCTAAAGCCTCGGAAGCCATTGTTCACAGCTTCTCTCAGTTCCTGGGTAATCTCCCTCTTCCTAAGAAATCTTCTGTAGGTTTCCTCATTAAATATATAGCAACGGTTTCTTCCCAGCTTCTTCGCTTCATTCAAAGCGAAATCTGTCAGCTTCAGGGCTTCTGAATACTGATTCCCCTTTAATGCCGCAAATGGCACAATTCCTCCTGAAACCGTATACATGACCTTAAACTCATTAGATTCAATGAATCTGTCTATTTCATTTCTCACTTTATCATAAAGTTTATCTGCATCCTTCACCTCGTCAGAAGAAACATCCAGAATCAGAAATTCATCTGCCACAAGCTTGTACACTTTCTGTGCTTCTGATATGCAGCCGGAAATACAATCTGCTGTTTTTCTAAGTACAAAATCACCGTACTCCTGTCCGAAGTTATCATTGATTTCCTTAAAATGATCGATTCCTATACGAAGCAGATATCCTGTTTCCAAAGGAGTATCCTGTTGATCCATATACTGCCGCAATCCTGTCTCTCCTAATAACCCGCTTACATTATCTGCCTTCTGTCTTTCTCCAATCTCATTGATACAACCGATCATATAAAGAGGTTTCGTATTATCATCCCGGACCAGATATCCTTTGCAATGAATCCAGACCGGCATTTTTTTCAGATCCAGCCATCGATATTCCATACTATGGATACAACGGTCTGTTTTAAGAAGATCATCAAATTCCTCTTTCAGTTTTTCATAATCAGGTTCATATACAAATTCTTTATGGTTTGAAATCACATTATGAAAACTATTTTTCGGAATACAGAAACGGTCAAGAGCCTGGTTTGCTATGTAATAAAAATCTGTCCGAAAATCAATCACATACGGGTAACTATCTGTAGTTGGACTCAGAAGATCGATCACGCTGCAAAGTTCATCCACTGACATACTCTGATACTTTTTCTCCTGCAGAATCACCTCATCTGTGATCTCCTCTGTGGAATGCTTTTCCATGCGGGAAAGCAAGTGACTCGGATCAGTTGACCCCGCAATCTTCTTCCTGCGCTTCTGACGATACAGCATGGTATCGCTTCGTCTTACAATATCTTTAAAGTCAAAATCTATATCCGGCTGATAATAAGCGTATCCTGCTGATATACTAAGCGGATACTCCAGCTTGTGTGTTTCTGCGGTTTTCTTCAAAATCAGCTCCAGTGTCTTCAGCCGTTCCGGAATCATATCTTTCTCATCGCTGTGATATACATATGCAAACTCATCGCCGCCAATTCTAAAACAGTTCTTTACATTCTGAAATGCCTGACTGATACACTGATAACACAGCTTCAGTGCCTCGTCTCCCTTTTCATGTCCAAAATTATCATTGATTACTTTCAGATTATCCAGATCAAAAACCACCACACCTGTGGTGCGCAGTTTAATTTCACCTTCATCCAGATATTTCACCATATCCTCGTAAGCATTTCGGTTCATGGCCTCTGTGAGCATATCCATATTGGCTATTTTCTGCAGATAGATCACCTTTTGTTTCTGGATATATTGATCGTAATATTGAGAAACCTGGATCCAGATCAGCATAATGATAAACAGCATGGTTCCTGTAGAAAGCAAAATGGATGTCTGTTGAAATCTTCTTAAATAATAAAGAAACATTTCTGCCATTGCAAATCCCATGGCTACGTACATAGGATACTGGAATTTTTGGGCTACATCGTTTCCTGCTTTTCTGGCTTCGTAAAGAATGATCACAACTGTGTAAACCGCATTTGCAACCATAATAACATGAGTTACAGAAAGTAACCGGAACATATCAATAATTCCTGTACACTGAAGCAAAACATCGACTGCCATATTTGCAAGATAAAGAATGGAAAAAATCAATGCTCCTTTATGGTACTTGCTTTTACAGATATCATATAACAGGAAATTAAATGGCACCGGGAAAAGAAAAAGTGAAAAATAATCCACAAAATATAAGGTTCTTCCATCCGGGATCAGAAACTGCAGAAAGCCACATTGTACCAGTGTCCATACTGCGACCAGCAATGAGAAAAATCCAAGGTTTAAAAAAATCTCAATTTTCGCTTCTGTCTTGTCGCTTCTTTTTCTTTGCGCTGCTCCACAATAGAGAATCAGGCAGATAACAGCGGCAAACAAAATTCCACAGCTGATTACCAGATTTCCGAGACTGTCTGTTAATATTTTCAGAATACAATCGCCTCGTGTTCCGTATACAAGACTGACTTTATTTCCATAATAGCCCTCATATACCGGAATAATTCTGACCTCCAGGCTTTTGCCTGCACTATCTCCCGGAATATCCACAATATGCCAGCAGCTTCCCGGTGACTTCATAAAGTCCGGGGCATCCGCTTCATTTCCGTATTCGTATATTTTTTCTCCATCCAGCCAAACTTCTGCAATGGTGTGTGTGGTTTTAAATAAAATCGATCTGGGGATATCGAAGTCTTCAGGCAGAGCAATATTCTCTGATTTAATTTCTCCTTCTGCCAGTTCTTTTGTTTCGCACTGGATCGTATTATCCCAGAACAATTTTTCCCTGGTCGTACTCTGGCTGAAAATCCAGCCTGAAAAACAAATGGCGAATATCCCAAATGCAAACAGCGTAATCCATAGTTTTTTTTCTATTTTCATAGTTTCTCCCTTATCCAATATATCTGTATTCTGAGATATATCCAACAGCCAAACGGATAATATCAGATATTTTCTATATTTCGTACTTTCCATTGTATCACAGATTTCTGAATAATTGTTAGTGCTTTTTGACACTTTCTATATTTTTAAAAACACAAAATTTTACGACATTTTGAGTAAGAAATCAAAAAGCAGAAATGTCTTTCACGAATAAAATCGCTTCAGACATTTCTGCTCTATCTGCTGCCCTGTCTGATATACTTCAGACACAGGATAAATATACAATTTGGGGATAGCGGTCTGCGTATTCTTTTTCCAGGCCGCATCTTTCCAGAAGTTCTTCCACTTTTCTCCGGGTTTCGGTGCGGCTTATCCCCATATTTCTCAGGCTTTCTCCGATTCCGTCCCCGAGCGTACAGCGCGGATCAAAGGATTCCATTGACATCTGAAATACCATCTGAATATCCCTCTGCTACCTGAAAAAGCCAGTTTCCGCAATTATACTTTTCCAGATAGTCTTTCTTTTTTATAATAGTTATATCAGCAAAGCTAACGTTCCAACAACAATAAGAAGCAGTCCTGTCCCTGATTTCAATGACAGTTTTTCATGGAATACAATATATGAGAATGCAACGGTCACAAGAATACTCAGTTTATCAATGGGAACTATCACACTGGCCGGACCTGTCTGAAGTGCTCTGTAATAGCATAACCAGGAACAGCCTGTTGCAAATCCGGAAAGAACAAGGAACAGCCAGCTTTTTCTGTCAATATCCTTTACCGTATCCTGCTTTCCGGTCACAAATACTACAATCCACGCCATCACCAATACAACAGCAGTCCTGATCGCAGTTCCAAGATTTGAATTGACATCCTGAATTCCAATCTTTCCCAAAATAGAGGTAAGACTGGCAAAAACAGCGGAACCGACTGCATAAAGCAGCCACTTCTTATCTTCTGCCTTCTCCTTTGTTTCCTTTTTCTGTATCATCAGATAAGTACCGATACCGATAAGAATCATTGAAACAAATTTCAGCCACGTTATTTCTTCCCTGAGAAAAATAAAAGCCAGCAGCATCGTTATCACTATACTCGATTTATCAATTGGTGTTACTTTATTGATATCTCCAATCTGCAGTGCTTTGAAATAGCATAGCCAAGATATCCCCGTTGACAGTCCTGACAAAATCAAAAAAATCAGGACTTTTGCCGAAATATCTCTGATTTCACTTTGTGCCCCGACTATGAATACCATAAGCCATGAAAAGACTAACACTACACCGGTTCTTAATGCCGTCGCAACATTAGAATCTGTATTTCTGATTCCGCATTTTGCCAGTATGGCAGTCAGGCCTGCAAACAGAGCAGAACCAAATGCAAATAATATCCACATATTATTTCCCCTCCATTACCCAGGCAAATGCTTTCGCAATTCTTATATCCGGTTCTCTAAAATGATTACCCTGATTCCATTCCAGATTACAATTTATCCCATGCTCTATGAGCCACTCATATCCCATCCGGATACAGTTTCCAACCTGTGACATCACCGAATTTCTCGTTTTTTCTTCTCTGTCACCAAGACTTAGATAAACTGTCTCACTTTTAATTTCATGTTCCTTCATATACTCAATAAATCCCGGAAACCAGACAGACGGTGAAGCAGCTGCAATGCCGGAAAATACATCTGTCTGATATGCTGCCCATAACGAGAACAGCCCCGCAAGAGAATATCCCCCGATATAATATGTCCTGCTTTTGTCTGTGCATAATGTCAGAATCTGCTCCAGTGTCCTGACAGCACCATCACCAAAGTCTTCATTTCCGAACACCGCTGGTGCTTTCCATGGAGACAACTCATAATTCCAGTCATCAACTTTTGCAGCAATGAGTCTGAAATCTGTTGAAGTCCTTTTTCGGATTTCTTCAACCTCATTCTTAAGAACAGATAATTCATGATCACCAGTCAACTGAATCAAAACAGTATCCGCATCTGGATTTCCATACTCATATATAGTCATATCTATCTGCTTACCTCGTAAAAATTTTTTACTTTCTCAAGTTCCTTGACTTCAATTTTATTTTCAGCAAACTCAGTCAAACAAAAAATCTCTTTATATTGACTCTATTCTTCACTTTCTTTATGTGAACCTCACATGGCTAAAGTCACGTGCTTCCGGACGCTTTAGGCGTCAGACTAAATATCGGCGGATACGCCTGTAACTTAGGTCTGCACAGTTATGTGCTTTTTCCATGCCAGATATGGCTGGTTCCCACATTACAGGTAGTCCGCTGTATATCTGCCT